>TARA_R110002072_G_scaffold8842_5_pt1 | contig 64668 bp, 66 predicted proteins | sample TARA_R110002072 | Tara Oceans TARA_R110002072 (sample SAMEA4397118) | marine metagenome | biome: Polar Biome; feature: [SRF] surface water layer (ENVO:00010504); material: water (ENVO:00002006), including particulate matter (ENVO:01000060) such as... | depth 5 m | reverse complement strand
GCTGGGGCAGGTCAGCGGCAGTTCCTATGTTGCTTTTGCATTGCCAGAGCAAATGGCCAGATTAAAGCCGCTGGTGCTAGATGTTAGTGCAAGCGATTAAAAAACAGAGCGCATAGATGCCAAAGAGCGAGCACCCAGCGTGGTGTTGCGCGTGGGCCCCACCTTTAATTTCTGCAGCGCTGACCCTGAGAATGGTAGTTTTTCTGTTGCGGCTTAAACAGAGTTTGCTGCAAACATGTTGCTGCCGACAGAACCAATATAACTTGAGATGGGTGTACCGGCGGGGATATCTGCGTCACCACGGCGGAGTTCGCAAAACCCGTCGGTTACGCGCATGTCGGTGATCCAGTCTATCTGGAATCCGGAGGCTATTACCAGCTGACAAATCAAAAAACTCATGGGAGTATCAAATTCGCCTTGTGCTTTGCGAACTGTCGTCTGTAGCTTCTCGGCAACTTCGCCACTTGAGTCTGCCATCATACTGTGGGTGATACCGCGCTCTATCAGGTGCCTGAACGACCAATCTTCAATGACATAGAGCCCGCCGGGCCGCAGTCTGGGAAACAGCATTTCGAAGGTCGCGGTCGTGGGTTGCAGTAAGTGACTGGCGTCGTCCACTACGATATCCAAAGGTTTGTCTGCGAACGTTGAATCAACCAGCTCAGGGACTCGGACCGGGTCAGCCTGATTGACGCCCAATTGCAGATTGATTTTCCCCTGGGGGTCATACTGCGCAAGAAATTCCGTTAGCACGGGTAAGGGCTTCTCTGACAATTCTATGGCAAGCAGTGCCTCTGGCTGAAACAATTTGGTAAAAAATGATGTGCTACCTCCGCGGTCAACACCAACCTCCACCATTCGACATTGTTTAAACTCCTCTGCCAGTTCCAAGTAGCGGTTGGTGAAGGTTCGGTTCTTCCTCAGGCATACTCGACCCGGCGTGGTTAGGTTGGGTTTATGGGGGCGAAGTTCAAAGACTGTATCGTCGATGATCTCGTAATCAGGTGACTCACTCATACGGGTGCCGTGCTAGCAGCGAGATAAAAGGGCTAATGTCCATGGTGTGGCTCTGGCTGGTGGAATCTAAGGTTTAGTAGCTTTTGTCTCGATCATCTAAAGACATACCTAGTTAAAAGTCAAATACATGAAGGCCGCGCTGGCTTTATCTATGCTTTGCGCCGACGTCATTAACAGTAATTCTCCGGCGACCCGATTGATGTTCGTACTGCGAGCGCTACCTATTACTTTTTGTATCAATCCAAACGAGCCCCGCCGTCGACATTAATCGTCTGCCCGGTAACATAGCTGGCGTCGGCTGAACACATAAATGAAACGACGGAAGCCAGTTCTGACACGTTACCCTGACGGCCCATGGGAATGAAATTCTCCAGCTGCTCCCGGTAAGCGTTGTCCGGCAACTGGTACTTCTGTGTGGCTCTGGCAATGGTACCGTCCATCATGTCTGTGTCGTGTGACCCCGGGCTGACACAATTTACCCGTATGCCGATGCCGGCTAGTTCAAGTGCCAGTTGTTGGGTAAAACCAATCACGCCAAATTTGGAGGCACAGTATGCGCCGTAGTCCTGAAGACCGACTCGCCCGGCAAGGGAGGCGATCATCACGATTGCACCGCCGTTGTCCGAGTCCCGCATTAGTCGGCCACCATATTTTGTAACTAGAAAAACACCGTTAACATTGACGTCCATGGTCTCATACCAGACATCTTCTTCTGTCTCCAGGATGGGTGATGATCCAGCGTCGCTGGGGACGCCTGCGTTGTTGACAATGATGTCCAGGCGCCCGAATTCGGATTCAATGGAATCAATCATTGCGATAACTTGCGCTTTATCGGTGACATCGCAATCAAGCGCGAAGGCCCTGCGGCCTTTTCCACTGATTTCTTCGGCGAGTGACTCCACCCCCAGCCAATTCATCTGCTGTTCTTGGACTGGCTGTGAGTCGGGCGATCGGGGCCGGCCACAGATGACGATATCTGCGCCGTCATCGGCCAATCGCAAAGCGATCGCGCGGCCTATACCGCGATAGCGAGCGGCTCCGGTTATGAGTGCAGTTTTTCCTGCCAGGCTACTGGAGTTGTTCATCTTTAGGATCTCTTGCTTGAGTTCAACTGGAGAGATTCTGCATTGATTCCAATTTTCCCTGCCGTATAAACAGGAAAAGTGGAAACGCAAAAGCATAAGCGATGGAGAATGCCAGAATAATATAGATCCAGAAAAAGCGCAGGCCCAGTCGCCGCGACTCAAAGAATATCCAGGTAAGCCCGGCTATACAGGCGATGGCCAGATCCCAGCTCAAGGACTGCGCCGCGGCATTAGTGGAGCCGGCGGCAACAAAGCTGGCGATGTCAAAACTGCCGCCGGAATCCGCAATAAATTGCAGATTGTAGTACCAGGTTATCACCAGGCCGATGATAGCGAGCAGCAGGTACAGAACTCTCGGAATACTCATAGTGCTTTCACCTTGGTAGATTACTGATTACTCTAGCCAGTATACGATCAAAACGAGCGAAGGAAACAGGGGTCGAGAGATGGAGCTTGGGTTAAAAGGCAAGAAAGTCATCCTGTCAGGCGGCAGTCGCGGTATAGGGCTGGCGATAGTGACGAAGTTTTTGGAGGAGGGAGCCCAAGTCGCTTTTTTTGCCAGAGGTCAGGAGGGGGTCGATGCAGCGCAAGAATCACTGAGTGATAAAGGTGTCATTTATGGCGCGGCTGTGGATGCGGCCGATCACGCTGCCGTTCGCAAATGGGTGGCACAGGCAGCATCGCAGTTGGGCGGCATTGATATTGTCGTTAACAACACCAGCGCATCGGCCAGCGTCGAGTGGACTACAGAGGCTTGGCGCAACAGTTTCGAGGTCGACCTTATGAGTGCGGTTACGATGAGTGACGCGGCCTTACCCTGGCTGGAGAAATCTGCAGCAGCTGCGGTCCTGCAAGTCGCGACGGTTACGGCATCTGAACATCACGCGATGTCAGTTTCTCCCAGTTATGGTGCGATCAAGGCGGCCACAGTTAACCATGCCGCTCAACTGGCACAAAACTGGGGCGAAAAAGGGATACGCTCCAATAGCATTTCGCCCGGTCCAATCTATATTGAAGGAGGGGCCTGGCAGGGGATAAAAGAGAATTACTTTGATCTATATGAACGCGACCGACTGGCGCATCCGAGCGGCCGATTGGGTAGCGCCGCGGAGGTCGCCAATGTTGCTGTGTTCGTCTGTAGCAACGCGGCGAATTGGATTAACGGCGAGAATGTTGTGGTCGATGGCGGTTTCACCAAGCGGGTTGGTTTCTAGCAGGCCGTCTGCTGGCACAGAAATTTCACATACAACAAGGAAAGGGCGCGATGGGGAGATTAGATGGAAAGCGTATGGTGATTACCGGGTCATCGCGCAGTCTGGGCCGAGATTTTGCGTTGGCCTGTGCTGCCGAGGGGGCGTCGTTGATAATCAACGGTACTAACGAAGAGGCGTTGGCTGGAGTAGCAAAGGAGCTTGCCGCATTGGGCACCCCAGTGCGCGCGGTACCCGGTTCTGTCGCAGATACACAAGTGTGTAATGCGCTGGTTGAAACTTGTGTCAGTGAGTTTGGGGGTATCGATGTGATGGTCAATAATGCGGGTATCGTTCGCGATCGCACCCTGTTGAAAATGAGTGATGAGGATTTTGATGAGGTTATCGCGGTAAATTTACGAGGTCCCTTTTTGTGCACACGGGCCGCAGCGCTCGCAATGCGAGAGGCGCAAAGCGGTCACATTATTCAGATAACCTCGGCGTCGGGTCTGGTGGGGAATTTTGGCCAGACCAATTACGCCGCCGCTAAGGCGGGACTCATGGGGATGATGTACACCGCAGCCAAGGAATTGTCGCGGTATGGAATTCGTTGTAATGCCATGTGGCCTGTGGCTCGTACCGATATGACGCAACCCATTATCGATAAAGCAGATAAATCAGCACAGGCGCTTGGATTTGGAGAACCCCAGGATGTGGCACAAGGGCTGGTGTGGTTGGCGAGCGATGCGGCCAGCGCGTTTAATAGCCAATGCCTGACCTTCAATGGCTTAAAGACGGCACTCTGGCATTCACCCCGCGAAGATAATATCAAACAGGAGCAGGAGCCTATAAGCATCGAGGCGTTGGAGGGGTACTACGCAGAAATTGACCCGTTACCGGTGTATAGCAGTCGAGCGTAAGTGGAAAATCGATACAATAAGTCGCAATTTGGCAATGTGTTTAGTATCGATATACTGCCCGATGGCAGATGAACATGATCCAGAGTGCGACGCTTTTTAACTCGGTCTGCTATATCGGGCTGCTATAAAAGCGCTACCAGCCTGTGACTTGATGGCCGGAGCGGCCGAGCCCGCAGTCGCCGTCAGCGTGTTGAATTATTGATTGGGCGTCAGCATCTGTGGCGACTCTTTGGAATTGATCTCGGCCCGTCTGATATTCCTGTCCGCCGGCGTCCGGGCTCATCGCTCCCGACCGAATCACGTAGCTCCATGCCAGCCACAGATCAACTCTGGAATCACTGCCCACCTCTTTCGAGGCCAGACCCCCGGTGACGAATCCTCTACAGTAGTTCAACTGTTCCTCGGTTGAACTCTGCGCGGGCCAGCCAGTTGCGCTTGCATTGGTTGCAGCGCTGGCCAATATCAAAATGAGTACAATTCTGTTCATACAAGTACCTGTTTCTAGGCTCGAGCTAGCGTTTATGGTCCATTACGCGTCTATCAACAACGTCTTGTGGCTCGTTAAAGTCTCCGACCGTATGCGGGTCTTCCGCATCCAGAACTTCACGCGGCGCGGCTGGGTTTATGGGGGTTTCGGCGTGCAATCCTTCGGAAATTGCATCGTGGTCAAGCGGTGTTTCGCGGTCTAGTTCTCTGCGCATTTGCGCAGGGTCATAGTTATTGTCGTTGTCGTAGTTGTTATAGTTGTCATAGTTGTAGTCGTCCGGGGAGTAATCTCCTTCACTTTCGTTGTTGACAACATTGTTTTCGACAGTCTTTTGCGCCCTCTGGGTTTGCTCTGGCGCCTGAGGGATGTCAGGTGGTGCATCGGTGACGTTGGTTTGTGGCAGGTCCACGACATGCGCACCTTCTTTGCCCGGAGAATCTGAAAACACCGGATTTCCCTGAGCGTCCGTCGTCTCGTATATTTCAGCCCAGGCTGTGCCGGTCAAGGCCAGTGCCATCAGGCATGTTGAGAGGCTTTTTAAATAAGTCATGTCCGTCTCCAAGATGTGCATTTTAAACCATGATAGTGTATTTTTCGTTTACACAACAGGTAGGCGAGCAGCACATTTAACAGAGGCTTAGCCGCTGACAAGCCGCGTTCTCAGCGGGACGGTACACGTGAAAACTCCAGTAAATTACCTCTGAATGGCTGCGTCATGCGCTCTGACATTACGGCTTTACTGCGCTTGTATGAGAAGCCAAATGTGGCCATTTGTCGACAGAACGCCGGAATATTCCCGCGTCCTGGATCAATGATAATCGCCTCGGCTGCAGGGGCAGCATGCTGGTCAATAAATCCAGCCAGTAAACTGGCGTGGTTCGGTTCATACAGTACGTCACTGCCAATAATAAGATCGAACAGGCCGTAGTCGCTGGGTTTGGAACTCCAGTCGCTGCAAATAAAAGGAATATCCGGGGAATTATTGAGGCGCGTGTTATAGGCCAGAAATTCTTCGGCGTCAGGGTTGTAGTCCGATGCGGTAATATCTACCTGCTGCTGATTCATTATTAGACTTGCCAGGCCTATTCCGCAGCCTACTTCGAGTACTCGCCTGCCCTGCAGGTCGGAACAATCCATGCGATGCGCGAGCACCTCGCCGGCAGCCCAGACCACGCCGAACAGCGGCCACGAGGCCGGCGATACGCCTAGTGCCTCGGTTATTCCTTCGGGGTCATCAAATTGTTGTCTATCGCGCAGCGTGCGAAAGTGAATATCGGTATCGGCAAATTCCATGGTATGGAAACGATATCGTACGGCTGCCATGAGGGGCCTATTGTGATCAGGGGATTGGCCAGTGTTACGGATCTTGCCTGAAAGATTTACCATACAGGATGTGAGTCATACTGGCACTAAACTATTGAGCGATCCGCTTGAACTCGCTGTAACAGCCTACGCAGATGGCGTACCTATGAGAATTGATCTGGGTAAGCATTACCGCGATCATGCACTTCAGTTTGTGGCTATGGCGAGAAAATGCGACGTGCACTCACCCTCCTGCAGCCTATATTACACATGCTTTAAATTGAGCCAATTCGAGATAGCCCGGTTGGTTCATTAATCAGATTCCTCTGCCTCACGCAATCGCTCCTTGCGACTTTCCTCCTCAGCGAGGGCCGCTTTAATCTCCAGCATCACCCCATCGACATCCGCGTCGTGCGTGTCGATCTCAAACTCGCCAGTCAGTTCCAGGTCGGGGTGTAGCTCTCCATCTTCATACAGTTCCCAGATCTCGTGGGCGTAGTGACTCTCGAGTAATTCGGGAGCGAACAGTCCGTAGTAGTCCGTCATATTTTTTACATCGCGATCGAGCATGGCGCGGGCATTGTTATTGGACGCGGCATCGACCGCCTGTGGCAGATCGATAATGACTGGACCGTTTTCATCGACGAGTACGTTGAACTCTGACAGGTCGCCATGTACTAGCCCAGCGCATAACATGCGCATTACAAAGTGCATGACCAGTGCATGGTCTTCGCGTGCCTGTTCCGCTGACATGGAGACGTCATTCAGGCGCGGTGCCACGTCGCCGTTTTCATCGGTGATCAGTTCCATAAGCAGAACGCCGTCAAAACAACCGTAGGGCTCGGGCACGCGTACGCCTGCGCGAACCAGCCGGTAGAGCGCATCAACTTCCGCGTTCTGCCAGGTATCTTCCTGTTGTTTGCGTCCGAATTTGGAACCCTTCTCAATCGCCCGTGCGCGTCGGCTATTGCGTACTTTACGCCCTTCAGTGTATTGGGCAGCCTTTTTGAAACTGCGCTTGAGCGCATCTTTGTAAATCTTGGCGCAGCGAGTTTTAGAGCCACAGCGTACGACAAATACGTCGGCTTCCTTGCCGCTCATCAGCGGGCAGATGACTTCATCTACCACGCCGTCTTCGACCAGTGGCTTTAGGCGTGAGGGGATCTTCACTGATTGCAAATTCCGTTAATAAAAGGGAGGGTAGTGATGGTATTTGGCTTGAGCTTAGCCATCAAGCTCTAGTCACGGTACTTATGGATATCTTTCCATGTTCATTTGATCGCATGCTGGTTATGTTGGCTCGGCAATGAAAACCGGAATCTTACGCGCGGTCTTAGCCTGGTAGTCATCATAAGGTGGGTAGGCAGTCGCGCTAGCGGCCCACAGTTTTGCCCGCTCATCGTCATCGGTAACTTCCCGGGCGCGCATGTCGAACACCTCGGTTTTGTCGCGAATCTGTATGTCCGTGTCTGCCCGAAGATTATAAACCCACATCGGATTTTTGGGCTGGCCGCCCATGGAGCCAATCAGTACATAGCTTCCGTCTACTTCAACTCGCATCAGCGGGGTTTTCCGAATGCCACCGGTTTTGTTGCCGCGGTGGGTCACCAGTATGCAGGGCATGCCAGTATCCAACAGTGTAGTGCCTTGGGTGCCGCCGCTGTTCTCATACAGTTCAGCGTGTTCGCGAACCCAGTCTAATGCGGGGGGGATGTAATCATCCATGGGAAACTCCTCGGAAGGTAAGCCGCCAGTAGCACACCATACCGTTAGCGGGAGGGACTCGTCCACATGCCTATCAAAATACGCAGAGACCTTGAGATCTCCACTAGCGGCATACTAGTTACTGGCTGCAACGTTTTGCGGTGCGGGTGTTTTGCTCTCCCGCGCCCCATGAGGCAGAAACGCGTGGTATGCTGTGCGCGTCCAACTATGGGAACCGGGGTCGTGCCAACTATCAAGATTGACGAACCGTTGAACGTCTTTGACGAAGAGCTGCTGTTGTGTAGCGAGGATCCGCTTACCGGGTTTCTGCGTGATGGTTGCTGTAATACTAATGACCAGGACACCGGATCGCATACTATTTGTGTTCAGGTTACAGAAGAATTCCTGCAGTACTCGCGCTTTGCTGGTAACGACCTCAGTACGCCCATGCCCGAGTTTGGATTTGCCGGGCTTAAGCCTGGAGATCGCTGGTGCTTGTGTGCCGCTCGTTGGCTGCAAGCTCACGAGGAAAAAATGGCGCCAAAAGTATTTCTCACCCGCACGCACAAGCGAGCGCTTGATACGGTGCCACTGGCGGTATTGCGCCAGTATGCGGCGGATCTGAACTGACAGTACGCGTTTCCCACCCGGAAGCATAAGGAGCAGTTATGTTGGCAGCCCCCCTGCCCACAGTGGAGATCAATCCACCGACCGAGCCGGTGGCAGTTGTTATTTGGCTGCATGGACTGGGTGCGGACGGGCATGATTTCGAGCCCATCGTCCCGGAACTGCAGCTACCACCCGACTTGCCAGTTCGTTTTGTGTTCCCCCATGCCCCTGAGATAGCCGTTACCGCCTTTGGCGGGCAGCGTGCGCGGGCATGGTTTGATTTTGATCCCGCCAGGACCGACTTACCCGGCATGAAAAAATCCGTGTTGCAGATTCAGGACTTGATCCAGACCGAACTGGATAACGGCATGCCCTCTGAACGTATTCTGTTGGCAGGGTTCTCGCAGGGCGGCGTGATGGCATTCCAGACTGCGCTCTATTACCCCAAGCCTTTGGCCGGAATTCTGGCGCTGTCTACTTTCCTTGCCGAAGGCGAGAATTTAGCTTCAGGTAAGTCTCAGGCCAATGCGCAAATTCCCATTCTCATGTGTCACGGCCAAAGTGATTCCGTGCTGCCCTTGTCTTTAGGTAAATCGAGTTTGGAGACGTTACAGGCAGCGGGTTATGCTGTCGAATGGCATGAATACCCGATGGGGCACGAGGTAAACCTGGAAGAAATTCGAGAGATTAGTCGCTGGTTACAGCGAGTTTTAGTAACAAGTTAAAATCCATAAATACGCGCAGATAATTTACTTAATTCGATTCAGCGAGCATTATTGCCATAGCACCTAGCGAGGAAATGCAATGTTTATACTAAAGAATTTGGGTCTGGCATTTGTTTTCTTATGGTTCATGGGGGGGGGAATAATGCATTTCGTTGATGCAGATTTCTTTGTGGCCATCATGCCGCCTTACCTGGGCTACCATCTGGAGATCGTTTATATCAGTGGTGTGTTAGAGATTTTAGGCGCAATAGGTATCCTGATTCCCTCTATGCGGCAATGGGCAGGGAATGGACTGTTGCTGCTCGTAGTGTGCGTGACGCCTGCCAACATCCACATGTGGCTAAACCCTGAACTATTTGTGGATGTCTCTGAGACGTTTCTGAATATACGATTGGTGGTACAGGTGTTGCTGTTGTTACTGATTTGGTGGTGTACCCGCACACCGCAAAGAGAAAGTGCACCCGCGTAAAAGCAGACTTCTTATCGCTACCTAGGGGTTCTACCGCTATACGTTGCGCAGATACTGCAGCCCGTATATGAGGCACTAGCGCAAACGTGACGGTTTACGTGCCCGTTTCAAATTCCTTAGGTGTGACAGATTGCGTGGACATAACTTCGAATGGAAGCCCAGGCCCGTGTTGCCTCGGGCACGCCAGCAGTCACCAGTCCGTGCCACCCCTGAATCATCCCCGGCCAGCTTTCCACAGTGACATTAACCCCTGCGCGCAGTGCATTGTTGGCAAGTGTAATGGCGCCCTCGCGCACCGTATCAAATTGGCCGATTTGCAGGTAAAGGGGAGGCAGGCCGTGTAAATCGGCATTAGCGACAGAGACCCGTGGGTCTTCCGGCGCCAGCTGCCCCCCAAGGTAGTCCTGCGCACGATTGCGCACCCACTGGGGGGTTAGAAAGGGATCGTTGCCCTCCACCGGTTCGCCCGACACCGCCAGGTCGAACCATCCTGTCAGGGAGACGAAACAAGCCGGTAGCGGCAGTAAGTTGTCGCGCAATCGCAGAAGCAGACCCACAGCGAGACTGCCGCCACAGGATTCTCCCATCACTATAATACTGGAGGGGTCTGTTCCCGTTTCCAATAGACCACAGTAGGCGTTAAAACAATCATCATGGGCTGCCGGATAGAGGTGCTCTGGTGCGAGACGATAATCGGGCATCACCACCCGCATTAGCGTCTGCCGTGCGATGATTTCCGCATAGAAATGGTATTCATCCAAAGGTGTGGATACAAAAGCCCCACCATGACAGTGAAAGGCGGTCCAGCGGTGGTCCTGGTCTTGGATATGGTAATCGCCGCAGCGAACACCCCCAATTTCCCTGATTTCTACAGCAAGGTCAGCGCCAGTCGGATGGCCGTGGAAGGGTGCAAACATTCTGCGCACCGCTGCGAAATTAGCTTTGGGGTCGGCAAAATCTGGTGGCACCAGTTTAATGATGGCCTGGAGTTCTTTGCTGGTGGTCACCCCGGTTCCTCGCTGTTAATACTGAGCGTGCTCTCCTCCATGGTGAAGATTACGCCCGTAAAGAAGCATAATGCACCTGCGAGTGTGCCCCATAAGGACAAGGATATCAGCATCGCGTCTGTCTCTGGCTGGCGAATGATAGTGCGATTATAGCCGAGGCCATAAAGGTCACGCAGCCCCAGTAGTACATGGCTTCGTGCTGGCCGCGGCGCATCGTTCGATGTTCTAATGAAGTATGGGGATCATAAGTGATTGCCGCAACACCTTGGCGCACTATTCATCGGCACCGTAGAATAGTACGGGCATATTTTTTAAGTGGAATATCCTGACATTGAACCTGGCTACCGACGAAGTACATATTTGGTTAACCCAGATTTCTCAGGTTCCGAGGTCGGCGCTGGATGCTTGTTATAAGCTGATGAGCGTGACAGAGCGGACTCGTAATCAGGGTTATAGAACCAAGCCAATGCGGGATGCAGATGCCATTACCCGCGCGTTACAACGTACAACCCTGTCGCAATACGAAAACTGTCCAGCCTCACAGTGGGCGTTTTCCAAGGAGAAGAGCGGCAAGCCAGTTATTGCTAGTCCGCAGACAAGTTTGTGTTTTAATCTTAGTCATAGTCGGGAATGGGTGGTGTGTGCGGTAGCGCAATCGGCATCTGTCGGTATTGACGTTGAAAATTGCCATCGCAAGAGTTCGGTCCAGGCGCTGGCGAAGCGATACTTCTCTAATCGGGAATACCTGGATTTGATCAGTCTGCCCGACAAACTTCAAAAAAATCGCTTCTTTGACTACTGGACTCTGAAAGAGTCCTACATCAAGGCTAGAGGTGAAGGAATAGCGCTTGGGTTGAACAAGTTCAGCTTTGAACTCAGTGCGGACGGGTTAATTGGCTTCAGTTGCGATGACGAGTTGCAGGACGATCCCGCGCAGTGGTGTTTCATGCAGTCGTCAAATCAGGGCGATCATCGAATGGCGCTAGCGATAAAGCCGATCGAATTTTGTGGCGCATTGACGGTGCGCTATTTCCTTACCATACCGCAGCATAGCGTTGAAAGTTACACAGGACCCCTCCGACTCCAGGCCCACAGTGCTAGCCCCGCCTTTAGCTTATAACTCTGCATGCCCGTTTGTTCAGGGTGCCAAACATTTGGGAAAGCTCCACGCGCAAGGGCTCTTTTTTTGTCGCGCAATACTCAGGGCTGGCTGCAACTTCTAGAGATATCTTACCTATTCCAGGAGTCGCTTTAGCTTCTGCTCGAGGCATCGATGCTCTCTCTCGAGAGACTCGTTCCGTTGTAGCAACTCAATGATCATGGCAACCGCGACCCAGTCGATCTCCAGTTGAGAATGCAGGCGGACAGCCTTGCGTAGCCAGTGGACAGTGTTGGTATCAAAAACCCAGTCCGGCGCGTTTTTCCCTGAAACGGGCTCCGCAATTCCATGATCTACCACCTCAAGGATGATGTACTCGCTGAGTTCCTCGTACTGGCACAGCTCATGAAACGAAATGCTGACGATCAAATCTGTCATGACGCGTTCCCCCAGTTTCCTCGTGGATCAAAGTCTACTTTATCCGCCAGCGACCGCCATAGTTCCTTAACTTCATCACTCGTCTTCACAGGCATGACCACTTTCAGTAGTGCATATAAATCACCGCTTCCGGTCTTCGTTGGCAGGCCTTTGCCCTTGATTCGCAGACGTTGCCCAGGCTGGCTATTGGGCGCAATGGTCAAGTTTATCTTCCCGGACAAGGTGGGCACCGTAACCTTTGTTCCCAACGCCGCCTCCCAGGGTGCCAATGGCACGGTAACGACAAGATTGTGTGCTTCAATGTCGAACAGAGGATGTGGAACGAGACGAATGTGCAGATAAAGGTCACCGTTGGGCCCCTCGCCCTGACCGGCTCCTCCCTGGCCTCTAAGACGAATTCTTTCGCCGTCCTTAACACCAGCGGGTATTTTTACATCGAGACTTTTTTTGGTCTCTGTGACTTGCCCATTTTCAAATGTTGGGATTCTGTATTCGACGCGCTTCGATGTTTCCGCAAGAGTCTCCTCTAAAAACACGGGCATTTCGAGTTCTGCGTCTTGCCCGCGCATGCCGGAACGCTGCTTGCGCCCACCTCCGGCGCCGCCAGTGAACATGGAATTGAAGAAGTCGGAATAGTCACCCCCAAAATGCGAAGACTCCGTGGTTCCGGCCCCACTGCTTCTTTGCCAGCCAGGGGGCGGCTCAAAGCCGCCACTTTTTGCCCCGCCGTACTGACGAAGCTCGTCGTACTCTGCCCTGCGCTCTGTATCTTTTAGCACCTCATAGGCCTCGGCGGCTTCTTTGAACTTGTCTTCGGCGCCCTCGTCGGAATTCATATCCGGATGGTATTTGCGCGCCAATTTTCGGTAAGCCGTTTTGATTGCTTTAGTGTCTGAATCGGGTGTAACGCCGAGAATGTCGTAGTAGTCCTTGAAATCCATACTCGCGTCCATCAGCTAAGCTATAGGGTGGTTACGGCCGTCAGGTATGTTCACCTACGGTAGTCCGAGTATTCTAGTAGCTTCACACGGGTTTTGTTATCTGTATCTTCATTAGCGCCGTTATTTCCCCTCGCTCCACTGCGTTCAAATTACAAACCGACCTGATATCGAATTTCTCCTGAGAAAATTTGCGGTATGCAACGCTAAACCAGAGACATCGTTGGTCAAAGATTATTTGGCAGAAGTTCGCATCTATTACTACTGTGGTAGTCTGCCATTGCCTGACTTTACTGCCAATAATAAGTAGTGGAACTTCCCATGACCGAAAAATGCCCCTTCCAGTTCGACCTTATGAACCCCATGACGCACAGCAAAAGTTTGCCGTTTGAGTCATTTGCGACGCTGCGTGAGCAGTGTCCGGTTTCCTACCAATCAGGGGCTGCAGAATTTGGCGGCGATTTCTGGGCAATTACCAAGCGCGAAGATCTGGATTTTATCTCCAAGAATCCCGACAAGTTTTCTTCAAGCGTTAATCTGGCTCATCCTCAGCCTGGCGGTAGTGACCCTGAGTCGATGGAGATTATGCGGCAGCTGATTATCAACATGGATCCGCCAAGACATATCAAGTATCGCCGGGTGGTGCGTAATGCTTTTACTGGTAAAGCCGTTGATGCGCTGGAGCCGCTGATGCGGGAATTCGCTCGGGACATCATCGACAAAGTGGCGGCCAGGGGGGAGTGCGAGTTTGTGTCTGAAGTATCTGCGGAGATGCCCTTATTCGTAATCTGTGCGTTGATGGAAATGCCGGCCGAAAAACGGCAGACCTTCGCCAGCCTGGTCGACATTATGATAGGCATGGATGATCCTGAACTGGATGTCTCCGCAGAGGATGGCCAGCTTGCCGCTGCCCAGATATTTGAAATCGCCATGGAGCTAGCGGTCAGCCACAAAGCCGACCCCAAGGGTGGAACAGTCATTGATGCTCTGCTAAACGGGGTGGTTGAAGGGGAAAGCTTGGATGAGTTTGAGTTTTGTACCTTTTTCCTGATACTCATTGCCGGCGCTGTTGAAACGACTCGTACTGCAACCAGTCAAGGCATGAGGCTTCTGATCGAGCATCCGGAACAACATCAAATACTTATCGACAATCCAGCACTGATTCCGGATGCAGTTGAAGAGATACTGCGATTTTACCCATCCTTCATTCATATGCAGCGGACGGCGACGGGGGATGTCACCGTTGGTGGGATGGAAATTAAGAAGGGCGACCTGGTAAAGCTGTTCTACCCTGCCGTCAATCACGACCCCGAGCTCTTTGGCGACGATGCGGAAGCCTTCGATGTTACCCGCTCACAGCGCATGGCTGATTTGAAAAACCAGCACCGAACGTTCGGGGTGGGGCAACATTTTTGTATTGGTTCCCATCTGGCGCGCAAGGAGCTATGTGTTATGTTCGAAGAAATTGTCCCGCGGTTACGCAACCCTCGATTAGTTGGCTCAACGCACAATCTGGTCTCAAATTTTATTCCCGGTATAAAAAAAATGAATATCGCTTTTGATGCTGGAAAGTAAACGCGATGACAGAGAAAAGTAACCCATACGCCCTGCTCACTGAAGCAGTTAAACCCTGATCGTAATCTGAAAAAGGTACGACTTTATGTTACAGAAATTTATTTGGTGGACTGGTTTGTCCGACTTTCTGGTAGGGGCAGGCACCTGGGCCGGTGCGATTGCAATTGCCATGGCGGCCGAACCGGTGAAGGGGCAATTAGTCCCGCTGATTACACTGGGAACGTTTTTGATGATGGCGGCCGCTCTACTCATGTGGGCTTCCCATGATATGGTGAACCGTGCGCCAGTATTTTTCTGGCAGGGGCTAGTGAGGCTATCGGCGATATCTGCTGTAATTTATGCCGTTCCGAATGAACTTGCTGAAACCTGGGAGTACGCTCTTTTGGCGATCGATGGGCCTATTGGTCTAGTGTATGTTTTTGGTGCCATGAAGGTTACCGGTTGTTCATTTGGTCAATTGCTTGCGTGTAAGACCATGCCCTAGTAAGTGGCAGGTTGCGACTAAAATACAGCGCAGCCTAAATCCATCCTTTTCTTCTAAAGTAATAGAGTAGTCCCGCGGTGGTAGAAATAAAAACCCCCCAAATGGCAGGATATCCCCACGCCCATTTTAGCTCCGGCATGTGTTCAAAATTCATACCATAGATGCCCGCTATAAAGGTTAGAGGAATGAAGACAGAGGCAAATATCGTGAGCACTTTCATAACTTCATTCAGTCTTCCGCTAATGCTGGACAGGTAGATTTCAAGCAGACTGGAAAGAATATCCCGGTGTATTTCAATCGATTCGATAATGCGTAAGACATGGTCGTGCACGTCCCTGAGATAAATAACCGTATGCTCATGAATCAACGCTGATTCACTTCGCAATAACCCCGCCGTCATATCTCTGATGGGCGCCAGGTAGCGGCGCATTCTAATGACCTCCATTTTCAGCTCGTGAATTTTCGCCGGTAGCGTAGGATTTGAATTTGAAAATATCTCGGCTTCGAGAGAGACCAATGTTTCATCTAGCTGATCCAAAATCTCGAAGTTTTGATCAATGATAGTGTCGAGAATGGCATACATGAGAAAATCGGGGCCGGCGCTGCGAGCGCGCCCGTGGCTCTTCTCAAGGCGCTTTAGCACCGGGTCCAGTAGAGGGTCGGTTTTCTCCCTAAATGTAAAGATGATGTTGTCCAGAACCAGCATGCTGACCTGTTCATAGTTTACTGAGAAGCTATCCTCGTTCGGCATCAGACACTTCAACACTATAAACAGATAATTTTCATTTTCCTCCAGTTTTGGCCGCTGATGTGTGTTGAGTATGTCTTCCAAGACGAGAGAATGAATGCCAAATTGCTCGCCAATTTTTTCAATAACGCTCGCGTCAGACAAGCCTTCAACAATTACCCATGTGATCGCTTCATTGTTGCGATAGGCAGTAATTTCATCCGGAGAGACTACCGAATGTTGTTCGTAGTGATTTTGGTTGTAGCTAACGACCGCTAAACGAGTGACAGGTTCATGAACGTCGCCCACATGAACGAGTGAGCCAGGACCAAGTCCTGTTTTCCCTGACGGGTATTTCAGTGAGTTGGACATTACAATTTCCTCTTTCTGCCAAGTTGCATTCTAATTAGCGAATTGCTGAGTGCGTAAGCACTGCTCGTACAGGCAGAGAATACGAAATCAGGAATGTCCTAAGGACAGCCTGTCAGCGATCTTGCTGATCCGCCAATGAGTTTCTTAGCTGCGTCGCGGAACGCGGCGTTGGAAACGGGCTGGTCGAGTTTTACCAGTTCTTGCACTAAAGTGTCGAGGGAGGCTCGGTTGTGAGTAGCGGCGCGGATCTCTTCGTCAAGTGACCGCATTATTATCGCGGAGCGTGCAGTTTGTTTTCCTTGGGATCGATTTGTCGCTGAGCACTGCGTCTTTGCACTCCATTGTGCAAGTGTAGCAAAGGCCTCATCATAGCGAAATTCTGAAATGCCGCCTGAACGTAATAGCAGTGTCAGACTGTAGTATTCTGCGAGGCCCTCTATGATCCAGTCCGCACCCGTCGATCCATGCATACGACTCGCTACGTGAAAAAGTTCGTGCAGCATCGGGCTAGTGCGATTACCGCTTATCAGCGGTCGGTCACTGTGTAGGTACAGCGACCCCACGCCTGATAGACCGCCCCGCCACATATCTTTGGCCGCACTGACAATCAGCAGACGTTGTGGAAAATTCGGAAATACGTCGACCAGTGCAGGCAGCGTCCAGCGCAAAAAGGCCAAAATGTCATTGGCGTGCAAATTGGTGCCCAGGGGGCTCGCTACACTGATGTGGCGCCCACTCCAGTTTTCGCGACGTACTGCGAGTTCGCCAGCTAGCAACCACCCAAGTGGTTTGTCGAACTGCCGATGCGGATCGCTGATACTAACCTCTTGTCCCGCAATCTCGCCATAGGGCGTTTCTATCCGCCATCCTTCGGGTGCCGTTAATAGAAGGGTTGTGTTTGCGTATGCGCCCTTCACGGTACGGGCGGTTGCGCGCGGGAACAGTTTGTCCAGTTTTAGTAGTGCCCATGTATCGGTGATGCGCGCATCCGCAAGCCCATTTGACCTGCGGTGGTCGATGATGAAGTCAAAATTCAATACCCCGCCATTTTGCTCGGGCCTCCAGGTGACCCGATCGCCGATAGTGTCGACGGTGGAAAAAGAAGTGCGAATATTCAGGTAGCGTTCGTCGGGCATGATGAACTCTATACTGCGAACCAATTGACTCGATTGATCCAAAGTCATGCTGACATGCGCATGACCAGAATTGGGGTCCAGACTCGCCTGGAAACTGACATGGTAAGCCTTGCTGGTATCGGGGCCCTGAAATGCTGAAGCGCATGCAATGCTTGCCAATAAAAGCGTAGCGTAAAAGAACGTCCTGATTGTCAAAAGCAATTGGCCGGGTAATTTTGAGGGCTCGACTGCGTTTGGTCGCAAGCGCGCCGATTGATTATTGACAAGTATGTGCTTCATGCCCAGCCGGTTATGCGATGTGTGATGAGAGTTAGTGCAAGAATCGTGCTCTAAACAGGAATTTTCCGCAAGGAAACTACGGCAGCAAAGTTCTGCCCGGGTTTCTCATGATTTGCGGCTTGTGGTGCGATAATCCTTGCGGGTCACTCTCGGGCGATGACCCAGTATCGTCGTACTTGCTGCTTTAATTGTGCGGGCGGATGTATGAGACTCTGCGCGTTTGGGCAGCCTAATGCGCCGTGGATTGCTGATGTCAGGGCGCAAAAAGCGCTTATGTGCATTGATTTATAAGGAAAAATTGGCGCGCCCGGAGAGATTCGAACTCCCGACCAACTGGTTCGAAGCCAGTTACTCTATCCAGCTGAGCTACGGGCGCGTGAGAATCTGGGATTATATAGACTATTGGGTTTTGCGAAAGAGTTGATTTAGTCTGGTGGCACTGCGAAGACAGGCGAACTTTTTCGTTCGAAGTCCAGTATGAGCATAGTGAGCTCCAATTTTATTCGAAACAGATGCCTGGCTAAGCCGATGATGTTTGGTGGTTGGTCTATTCCCGTTGATCTTGCTGGACTACTGGGATGGTCAGTTGCGATTATTCGACTACACTGGAACAAGCCGTATGGTATGCGGAGTATTATCCTCAAACGAAAAAGCTAGGAGATATGAATTATGGCTACCCCAAAAGCTAAGCCAAAATCCAAGAAAGCTCGAAAAAGCCCCGGGAAAGGAAGGCCCTCTGCCAAGAAGGCGGCCGCGTTAAATTTAGGCAAGTACATGGAGCAGATTAAAGTCGGTAGCTACTCGTGGGACGATGTGCTGAAAAGTACGGGTAGCAACATCGATGCTGTGGCCGGCGCTAACCGCGCGATCATTGATGGGTACACCGATATCGCCAAGCGGCAGTATGAGATGTTGAGGGGGTTGCTGAATGAACTGCGAAAAGTATCAGGCGATCGTGATGTGGTTGTCAAAGAACTGAAGCAGGTGCTGGAGCGTGCTCGCAAAGATGTGCAAAGTTTGCAGAAAATGGCCAAAAAGACGAATACTAGCGCGCAAAAAATAGTCCAAAAACGCGCAGATGCTAATTCGAAAGCCTGGAAAAAGCTGGTAGCGGAAGCTAAGAAAGTGGTCGGCGGAAAGCAGTCAGCAGGTGCGAAACCTGCCGCGAAGAAGAAAGCCGCATCGAAAAAGAAGGTAGCTGTTAAGACGAAGGCCGGTACTAAGAAAAAGGCCGGTACTAAGAAAAAGACAGGGACTAAGAAAAAAGCCTCGCCCAAGAAAAAGGCTGCACCAAAACGTAAGGCAGCGGCCAAGCGCAAGACTGCTGTTAAGAAAAAACGGGCTTCTTGAACTCGCTTAGCGGCGAATGTACAGGCTTAATCATCTCGTGTTAACACCGAAAATGACCTCCGGCTACAGCCGGAGGATCTTTGTGACAAAGTCACTGTCCAAACTGTATAACCGCCCATTGGCTACCACCCACATTGTCGCGGAGGGACTATGAGAGCCGATCCTGAAGATCAGCTGGACGAGAAATGGCAGCGTAAGAAAAGCCCGGTTTTCAGATGGCTGGCTCCGGCTTTGGTACTACTAGGAATAGCAGCCTATTGGTTTTGGAGCGGACGACAGGTAGCGGTGGAGGTCTCTCCATCGGCACCCCAGATTGCAGTGCCTAAGGTCACGCCTCGCGCGCCCCCGACACCCGATATTCCGCAGCGTCAGGCGCTTTTAGAGGTTGAGGTAGGCCAGGTCGAGACAGAGGTTCTGCCCGCGTCGAGCAGCGCTTTGTCATTTGCTCCACCCGAAGGGGATGATCTATTACGCCAGCAGCTGGATCAAGCAGGCGCAGATGCTAACTTATCTTCTTTAGTAAGCAATGAAAATGCATTGGATGTAAGCGCTGCCTTGATCGACGGCTTGAGTCGGGGTGTGATCATGCGGAAAATTCTCCCCGTCGATCCTCCCAAGCAAGCGTTTGAGGTGGAAGAGAAGACAGATATCCTCTATATGAGCTCCAACAATTTTACTCGGTATGATGGCTATGCAGACTCTATTGCAGCGCTGGATAGTAATATTTTGATAAATAGTTTTCATGCTCTCCGACCTTTTTACGAACGAGCCTATGAGCAGCTTGGCCTCGATGCAGGGGAGTTCGACAATGCCGTCATCCGTACACTGGATGTCATACTGGCAACCCCGGAAATCGACGAGCCTATCGAGTTGGAGCGAAAGTCGGTTCTGTATGCCTATGCCGACCCTGCACTGGAGGATTTGTCTCCGGTGCAAAAACTATTGCTGCGCATGGGGCCAGAAAATATCCGTCGAATAAAGCAGAAAGCGCAGACTATTCGTGATGGCCTGTTATCACAGTAATTTCTATGGTGTAAATCTGCTTTCCGCGCTACGTGATCGCTATTGCTGTTCCTTTTGCTGCGCAAACCAGAGTTCAGCATAGCGCTCTCCATGGCTCAGTAACTGCTCGTGTGAGCCCTGTTCAACCACGCTACCTTGATCGAGAACGACAATCTTGTCTGCATCGATAATAGTGGAGAGACGGTGCGCGATGACCAGGCTGGTGTGGCCTTGGGAAACCTCTTTGAGTGCTTTGAGGATGGCCTGTTCCGATTTACTGTCCAGCGACGAGGTTGCCTCATCAAAAACTAGTATCGGTGATCGTTTAAGGATAGTGCGTGCTATAGCTACCCGCTGCTTTTCGCCACCAGACAGTTTCAGCCCCCGTTCTCCCACTTTAGTATGGTGGCCTTCCGGCAGTTGGCGAATGAATCCGTCGAGATGTGCGAGTTGAATCGCCTGGGAAACATCCTCGTCGCTGGCGCCTGGCCGTCCGTAGCGCACGTTTTCAAACAAGCTGTCATTAAACAGAACGGTATCCTGTGGCACGATGCCTATGGACTGGCGTAGCGATGTTTTGCTCACATCACTAATGTCTTCGCCACCAATAGTAATTTTACCGCCATTCAGATCGTAAAACCTGAAGAGTAACTTCACCAGGGTTGATTTCCCAGCACCGCTAGCACCGACCACCGCCACTGTCTCCCCGCTCTTAATGGAGAAAGACACATTGCTCAGAATTTTTCGGTCCGCCTGGTAGGAGAACGAGACATCGCTGAACTCGATATTACCGGCACTGTGCTTCAGTGGTTCGGCTTCGGGTTTATCATTGACGCTGGGGGACACCTCCAACAGGTGCAGCATTTTCTCGATGTTGGCCATAGAGCCCTTGATCTCCCGGTAAACAAACCCCAAAAAATTAAGCGGTAGAAATAGTTGGATCATAAAAGCGTTTATGAGTACAAAATCGCCCAGTGTCATTGTGCCGCTGGCAACTCTGGAGGTGGCCAGCCACATCATTGCCGTCATTGCAGTGGCGATGATCAAGGCTTGCCCGCCGTTGAGTGAAAAGAGCGACAGGCGGTTTTTTCGCCGCGCTAATTCCCATTTTCCGAGTTCGTAATCGTAGCGCTCCGCTTCGAATTCTTCGTTAGTAAAGTACTTCACTGTTTCAAAATTTAGCAGGCTATCTACCGCGCGGGTATTGGTGGCGGAGTCGGCAATATTGGCTTCGCGAACAAATTTTGTGCGCCATTCGGTAGCTACGATAGAAAAACTGACATAAGCAACGACGGCTACCGTTGTAATCAGAGCAAATCCCCATCCGTATTTGAACAGAAGGATTCCGACGACCATAAATATTTCTATAAAGGTAGGCACGATGTTGAAAATAAAGAATCGCATCAGAAAGCTGATACCGGTCGTGCCGCGTTCGATATCTCGTGAAAGGCCACCGGTACGACGGTTGAGGTGATATTCGAGATCGAGGTTGTGCAAGTGCCGAAAAACTTCGAGTCCGATTTTGCGCATAGCGCGTTCAGTAACGCGGCCAAATATCGTATCGCGGAGCTCGCCAAACAAGACGTTGGCAAAGCGGGCAAACCCATATGCGAGCACCAATGCAAGGGGAACGGCCATTAGCTTACTGGTATCAGATTGCAGTGCATCGACAATGTATTTGAGGATAAACGGCCCCATAACACTCGCTACTTTGGCGAAAATCAGGCAGCCCAGTGCCAACAGAACCCGACTGCGGTATTCCATCAGGTAGGGCCAGACAATCCGGATTATGTGCCAGTTGATCTTCTGATTTGGTTCGTCGTCGTAATTGCCGTGATTCATAGGGATGCCCGTAGAAGGAGAGACAGCATAACCGATCTTTGATGTTGAAGGGCTTCCGAAGGCGCTGAGAGTGTGTTGAAGGCGCACTGGTTGGTCTGGGCAAACTGACATAGACTGGTGACATCGCCGGGACGACGTTACCAACCACTCCATGTTTAAGGTGTTAAGACTAGTACTTTTGCTCTTTCTACTGTTACCGGCACTCTTTGTGGCGGTAACAGTGGGCTTGGCCTTCTACACCCTGGAGAACGAACCGCTGGTGCCAGAAAAACCCCCCGTTAACTATGCAACTATCGTGGCTGGTAAGGAATTGCTAAAGCGAGTAAATCGTCAAATTGAGTCTTCTCATAAAGGGCAAATCACGGTGGTCATTACTGAGACGGAGCTTGAGAACCTTGCTCGGATGGGCGCGCATACGTTTGACTGGTTTAGTGCCGAATCCAAGTTCGACAGCAGCAGTATTCACTCAAGCGTGAGTCTAAGACTGCCTCCCAATCCCGCTGGGGATTATTTCAACATGAGCGTTCAGCTTGACGAGTCCAGTGAGGGTGTTCATATCGACCGCGTGACGATTGGTCCCGCAGATTTTTCAGGCCGATGGCTGCTGCCATTGATGGCCAGAATCGGTGATGTGGTGCTTCAGGACCAGCAGGCCACCTTGCTATTGGGCAGTGTCCGTGGGTTTCAGCTGGATGGGAGTACCGCGCTGTTAAGTGTCAACCCGCCACCCAACGCCAAGGCACACCTCAAGCGGGCTGTTAGAAAACTGCAGGCGTCACGTTTTCCGGCGGCGGAACAGGCGCGAGTGGTGCATTATTATGACCTGCTAGCCGGGATGGGGAATCAGTGGAGACACAGCCATCTATCGTTCAATGCGTACCTAACACCTCTCATGGCAGAGGCGCAGAGCCGCGGGGAGCTAGGCTCTGCTGTTGACGAAAATCGCGCAGCAATGTGGGCGATGGCGATTTACTTTAGCAATGGAGCGTTTGAGGCGCTGTTAGGTAAGCTGGTCTCAAGCGACCACCGCCTTTCTCGGTCGCCTGAATACGTTACGCTGGGAGGTCGTCAGGATTTGATGCTTCATTTTATCTATTCCGCCGGCATCACGTTGGCGACACAAGAGGGCATTGGATACGCAGCCGGGGAGTTCAAGGAGCTACTAGACTCCGGCGACGGAGGCAGTGGTTTCAGTTTCGCCGATCTTGCCGCCGACAGGGCTGGAATCAGGTTTGTGGAGGCGGCTACCGCCAGCGAGCCTGATGCCAGGCAATTGCAGCAGAGTATAGTTAACTACAACAGCGAGAAAGCATTTTTCCCCGGTATCGAAGGTATGTCCGAGGGTTTGAGTGAGGCGCAATTTCGTCGGCTGTATGGCAGTACTGAGGCAGAGGAATACGGTCATCAGGTGAGACTAATCGATGAACGTATCGCTCGTCTTTGGATATACAGCGCACCCGGCGGGTGAATTCTGCCGGTGGCGGGCGTGCCTGTGCTAGGCGTCAGTCATCTGGGTAGCATTCAAAGCCCGGTGTTTGCGTGCCGATGCTGTCTGTTGCTCGCCCTGTGGAGCCCAGCCGGGCGGCCGAAACAGGTAGCTGAAGCCCTGCGATAGACTGTCGGCCTTTTTCAAGTCGCGCCACAGCAATAAAAATTCGCCGAAGTGCACGTCGAGGAAGCTGGAGGTATTCACCGGCCTGGTTATGCCAAACTCTACTGGCTCCTGCTCTTTCAGTGGTTGCAGTGTGCCCATCAGCCAGTCTCCCAGCAGGGTGATGGAGTTGTAATTGGTGTCCATGTAACGGACGTTTTGGGCGTGGTGAACCCGGTGGTAGGAAGGCGTCTGCATAAAACGCTCGAGCACGCTCCAGCGTCGGCTCACCACATTGTCACTCACATGCAGAATATTGCCCCATACCACATCAATGAACGTTAGCACTGCGATGATAGCGGGGTCCACGCCAAGTAAGGCTGGAATAAAACCCAGGGTAAAGGGCATATACAGAAGAGTTTCCAGGAAGGAGTGATTAAAGCCCACAAATATATTCATAGACCGGGGCGCGTGATGCGGTGAGTGCAGACACCACAGCAATCGCACTTTATGGGCCAGCCAGTGCTGCAGCCAATAGCTCATCTCGTAAATAAAAAAGCCGTAGATCCAGCCAAGGGGAGAGAGGCCTGCGTCGAATGGGCTAAGGCTTGCACCCCACACGGCGAATAGCAATTTCGTGACTGGCCCAAGTAATAAGCCCATCCCTAAGCCCGCCAGCATGGTAAAGCCCAGCCCTTTGACGGCCATGCCATATTCTCCGGTTTTTGCCCGGCGCAGCCGGTAGTGCACGAAGGCAAATTCCGCTAGGCCATAAATCAATAAGGCCAACAGGAAAAAAGGCAGTACTTGGACCAGGGGTAGCGTGTCGGGATTGATATTCTCCATGAGGGCCAGTGTAGTCTTGAGGCTGCGAAATTCCAAATCCCGGCGCAGTATAGACATGATCACTTTATAGGCATCAGCTGGATGGGGTACACTGATGGGCGGTATTGAGCTCAATCTAACTTGATTTAACCCGATCTAACTACAGGAGAAGAAGGTGGCCTTGAAATACTCGCACCTTGTGCCATTTTTGCCTGCGGGTGATGCCGACGCGATGCTGAGAATTGCCGAGTCCTTTGGCAGTTTTGGGACCTATGCGGACGAGGCCTCATCGGCGGGGCTGGGTGAGCAGTTACCCCAGCGCTTTGACGTCGGCCTTCACTATCTGGATGCGGGTATCGATGGCGGGGGAAATGAGGATGATCCAGCGACAGCGGTGAGTCGCACCAATTATTTTCGCGAGACCTACGCTTATGGTTCAGATATACAAGCCGAAGGCATTCAGGCATTTTTGGAGCATCCCTTAGTCAAAGCATCGGCTTCAGAGATTTCAGGCTGCGACTATATTGTGCCAGCGATTGTCTACGCCAATCTACTACTGCCCGGACAGGAACTGGCCATACATACGGATGTTCCCGAGTTTAGGGGGGCGAACCGCAAGGTTCTGCCACAGTGGCTACTGGTATGTATGTTGCATTCGGGACTGTTTAAAGAGTGGCGTATTCCTATACTCACTTGTGTGTCCTGGTTCGGTAACCCTCAGGGGGGTGCCTTCACGTTTTACCCAGACGGGCCGGCAGGAACTCGTCACTCTATCCCGGCGGCTCATAATTCTGCCATCATGATTGATACGGATCAGGTGTACCATGGTGTAGAGCGCGTTAACCCGGTATTGCCCGATCTGCCCCTAATAGGGAAAGAAACACGATTGCATCACTGTAGCAATGATCAATGGCAGTTACGTGAAGCGGATACTATTTTGGCTGAGTATACTTGGCCTCAATTACGCTACTCGATCTCTTGGAAGGCTTACTGTTTCGCAGACAAAGAACAGGAGAATTTGTGGCGCCGGGGAGGCGACGAGCTCACCCTGGACATCATCCTGACTAAAATGGAGTCCGAGCTGCGTCGGCGGGGTGCACTCACGGGAGAAAGGCCTGAACCCACTCAATTCGCTCTGTTGCTGGTACAGCAATTTGTTCATTTCCCAGAGGTAAAAGCTGCCTGAATGGTCTCCAGCCACAATTGGACAATGTATACAGTGGCAGTGCGGTCGTGGACTGAAACTATTTAGGTGGGTAATTCAATCGGCCTAATCAGTTCTGACACCAATATGGCTGGCTCAAGCTAACAATCGAAGAACGTTTAGTTCAACGGCACGTGCCGTCTTTTGCAGGAAGGTATTATGAGAAACACGCGTGACCGCATTGGCATTCGCCCTATTCTGGCTCCAGTGCTTTTTTTGTTCTGTGTTGGAACTTACGCTGGTGACCGTGGATCGGTTACGGCAGTAGCGTCAATGAGCTCGCAGGTCTCAGCTTTTATCGGATTTTCCAGTGGCGCCTTACTCTACTGCACCCGTAAAGGTGGTTGCACGGAGCTGGTTGGTACCTCCAACTCTCCGGTCTCCGCAATCGACACGCCCGGTGAGGGCAGTAGCATTCGCGCATGGGTTGGTTATGAGAGCGGGAGTGTATTGTTCTGTACTTTAACGGGAGGGTGTATTGATCAGGATTTGAATGCGCAACCCCAGATTTTACCCCGTCGAGGTAGCTCCAGTTTGAACAGAAAGCTTCCGAGCGAAACACAGTAGAAGGGTTGTTTACTGCGCTTTTCTGGTTGTCGACAATCAAAAATGACTTCGGTAGCTCTTACGTAATGTAATATAGTGCTGTGGTTCTACGTGCCATCTAAATGCCTGTAAGTTTGGACTCTCTCAATGTTTAAGAAAATGATAAAGCGGATCATCCCTGTAGGAATTGTCATCGCAGCGGTAGTGGCTGCAACACTAATGGTGGCGTCCCGCGAAAAGCTTTCTTCGGCTGATGTAGCGCAGCCACTGCCGCAAGTCCGGGCGATGGATATTGTCCTGGGCGATGTGCCGGTTACTATCATCGCTCATGGCACTGTGAGCGCTCGCATTGAGCTTGAACTGGCCAGTGAAGTGACGGGCAGAGTCGAATCGGTCGCGCCACAGTTTGAGTCTGGCGAGATGGTGACTAGTGGCACAGTATTGTTGAAGGTGGATCCAACAATCTACCGATTAGCGCTGGCGGAAGCCAAAGCTGCACTTGCAAGCGCCAAAAATGCTCTGGCGGATGCGACAGCACTTAAGCGTAGTGCACTGATGCGTGAGAGTGAATTGAATATTGAGACCGCCCTTCAGCGAATTGCAAAAGCAGAACAGGACCTGGCTTACACTGAGATCACGGCGCCTTTTGACGCGGTGATTGATGAGAAGTTGGTAGACTTTGGGCAATTTATTAGTGCCGGTCGCACAGTGGCGCGCTTACTTAGTAGTGAGACCGCCGAAGTGCGGCTGCCGGTGAAGTCTGCCGAAGTGGGCCTCATTGATACCTCATCCGAAGTGGTGCTCAGTGCAAAAATCGGCGAAAAACGGCAGCAGTGGAAGGCCAGAATTCTACGGATCGAATCGCGAGTTGATCAGCAGACTCGGGTGATTCCGGTGGTCGTGGAAGTTAATGCGCCCTATGAACTGAGCGTGCACGCGTACCGGCTGCCATTGGGGTTGTTCGTGACGGCGACTATCGCGGGAAAGCCGATTAGCGGCGCCGTCCGATTGCCGATCTCGGCACTGCAGACCGATGATACCGTCTTCGTCTTGTCCAACAACACGTTGCAGCGCAGGAAAGTTGAAATTGTTTTTCGCGAAGGGGACTCGGTGGTCGTTAATGGCGGGCTCGAAAACGGCGATGTTATTGTCATCTCGCGGCTGGAAGTGATGTTTGAGGGAATGAAGGTCGAGCGTAGCGATGCCTGAGTCTCGTTACCAGACCGAAAGTGGGCTGATCGGATGGATGGCTTCCAATCCAATTGCCGCAAACCTGCTTTTAGTCATCGTTCTGATAGCAGGCATCATTGCCATTAAGGGTATTCGAAAAGAAGTCTTTCCTAGCTTTCCGACTGAAACATTTACCGTGACCGTTCCCTATCCTGGCAGCTCTCCCGAAGAGATAGAGCAGGGCATAGTGCTCAAAATCGAAGAGTCACTCAGAGATATTGTCGGCGTCAAAGAAATCCGCAGCGAGGCGCGCGAAGGTGTTGGCATCGTTACTGTTCAAATGGAAGCGGGCGCAGATATCGGTAAGGCGTTAAACCAGGCGAAAGTGCGCGTGGACGGAATTCCTACTTTTCCTGTTGATGCAGAGGAGCCAATTGTTGAAGAAGTGATTAGTCGAGGTTTTGTCATGCGCGTCAGTGTGTATGGAAATCTCGACGAGACTGGATTGAAACAACTGGCAGAGCAAACACGTGAAGAGATCCTCGATCTGGAGGGAATTAGTGAAATAAACGTGTTGGGTGACCGCGATTACGAGATATCTATTGAGGTCTCGAGCGAGTCGCTCCTGCGTTATGATCTCGATTTTGACCAGATTGTGAATGCGGTACAAAGTCGCTCCCGAGACTTACCAGGCGGGAGTCTGCGGACAGAAAATGGCGCGATCAAGCTGCGGTCAGTCTCACAGGCCTACACGGGCGAGGACTACGCGGCACTCACCCTATTAACGAGAGAAGACGGCACCTCGATTAGTCTGGGTGACGTGGCCCAAATAGTTGACGGCTTCGAAGATCAACCCATTCTCAGTACCTTGAATGGACGTCGTGCGATCACCCTGGTTGTTGATAGGGTCGGTAACCAGGATGTCTTGCAGATAACGGATCAGTTGCGCAGCTACATTGCAGCCAAACAGGCTAATCTGGCTGATGGCGTGCATATAGTTGGCTGGATTGATCAGAGTAATATTTTGCGGAGTCGTATTGATTTAATGCTGCGCAACGCTGCGCAGGGTGCGGTACTGGTAGTCCTGGCGCTGGCATTATTCCTCGATCTCACGTTGGCACTCTGGGTTATTGTGGGTGTGCCCTTTGCGATCATGGGGACGCTGGCGACAATTTACTTTTTAGGTCTGCCAGTCTCGATTAATGTGCTTTCTGTATTTGCGTTCATCCTTGTGCTGGGAATTCTGGTTGACGATGGGATTGTCACAGCCGAGAGCGCGTATGCCTATCTTGAAGCAGAAAAGAAAGGGCTTCAGAGTGTATTGCGTGGTGTGCGCAGGGTAGCCACAGCCACTATATTCGGTGGATTGACAACCATGATAGCCTTCGGGCCGACGCTACTTCTTACGGAGGGCTTTGCGCGTATTTTGAGTCATATGGGTCCGGTTGTGATCTTATGCATTTTCTTTTCCCTAATCGAAACTAAACTGATACTTCCTGCACATTTGCGTCACCTGCGTGTGGGGGAAAAGATTAAAGATGGCTGGCGAGGGCGCATGAAGCAGTTTCAAAGCCGATTTTCAGAAGCACTCACGAACTTTGCAACCGGCCCCTATCGTCGATTCCTGCAGTTTTGTTTACACCATCGATACAACACCTTAGCGGTTTTTGTCGCTCTATTGATCGTTTCCTTGGCTCTGATGCCGTCCGGAATAGTCCGGTTCGTATTTTTCCCCAGTGTTCCTTCTGACCAAATTTTGGTATCGCTGGAAATGCCCCAGGGAACATCCTGGGAAAAAACCCATGATTATGCGCGGCGTATCGAACGGGCTGCACAAAAAATGAACGAGCGTTACCTAGAGGAGGTTGACACATCGACTGACGTGATTCAGCAGCTGATGGTGGTATCCCAAAGTGATACCACGGCACGGGTAGATATCGATCTGGTCGTCAGTGAGGAGCGCACGATTAGCTCGTTAGTGTTGGCGCAATGGCTACGAGAGGCTCTCGGTAGTCTTGAGGGGACTCGAGTGCTGGAAATTGATGCTGTCGCTGGACCGCCAGGTGCCGTTTTGGAAATACAGCTAATTGGCCAGAATTTGGAGACGTTGCGAATGGCTGCGCGTGATTTGAAGCAATCTTTGACATTGATGCGAGGTGTGCAGGACATAAACGATAGCTTTAATGCAGGCGGTCGTGAGTTAGATATACATGTCACAGCTGAAGGAGAAGCGCTGGGTCTGGGAGATGTCGATCTTGCCAGACAGGTCAGGCAAGCTTTTTTTGGTGCTGAGGTACAGAGAGTGCAGCGGGGTCGTAACGAGGTGCGCGTATACGTCCGTTTGCCGGAGGCAGACCGCGGCCAAATTCAGAGCTTGCATTCACTGTGGATCAGGCTTCCTGACGGACGCAAGGTTCCCTTTTCTGTAGTGGGTGAAGCACAAGAAATGACCGGCCTAAGTGTGATCAATCGTATTGATAGAAAGCGAGTGGTTACGGTGCAGGCCGATATCAATAAGACGGTGGTAGAGCCGGGTCAGGTATCGGACTTGATCAGAAATCAAGTCATGCCTGATTTACTGGGAAAGTATCCGGGCATCAATTTCAGATTCGGTGGTGAAACAGAGGTTCAGCGCGACACCTCTTCGGTGTTGGGCTATGCCTTTATTATTGTGTTGTTGATGATATTTGCCGCGCTGGCTATTCCCCTGAAAAGTTATGTCGAACCGCTGCTAATTATGTCGGTTATTCCCTTTGGAATCATCGGTGCCATTCTCGGTCACCTACTACTGGGCAAAGATATCAGTATCCTATCGGTTATCGGAATTGTAGGGCTCGTTGGTGTCGTTGTGAATGATAGCCTGGTGATGGTGGACTTTATCAATCACCATATCGACGAAGGTCATGATTGGCGTTCCGCGATCGTCGAGGCCGGCCCGAAGCGATTCCGCGCCGTAATTTTGACTTCGGTGACAACATTTTTGGGGCTTTTGCCCATTCAGCTGGAAACCTCGATTCAATCCGAATTCGTCAAACCGATGGCGATCTCTATCGCGTTTGGCGTTCTGTTCGCAACACTGGTAACGCTTATTTTGGTACCTGTGATTTATTGTGTCTCAAAGGACCTTGAGCGGTTGGCAAAAAAAGTTTGGGCGTAGGTATTCCCGGGGATATGGGTATGAATGCCGGGTTTTCATAGCATCGTGTTCATCTAGAGATTGCATTCAACCTCAAGATGAATCTCCGTCTGGCAGATCAAAAAAAAATCCCTATAGCGATTGAAATTGCTATCTATTGGCCTGTTGTATTCATAAGCCTAACTCCAGGCTATGTCTTACCAGTAAAATTTTAGAATAGCATATGACCCAAGCGATTTTTATGGAGTACACTTTCCGTCAACCTTCAGCAAGAGAGACGTGGCGATGATCGATCCAAGATCCGTGAAAACCATCGAGGACGCGAAAAGTCTGGTTGCCGAGCGCGAATTGACGCACGTCAAAGTGGGCCTGTTTGATGTCGATGGTGTGATGCGCGGTAAGTATATGAGTCGGGAGAAGTTTTTTTCATCCCTGGACAGTGGTTTTGCTTTTTGTGATGTGGTCCTGGGATGGGACAGTAACGACCAATTGTACGAGAACACGGATGTCACTTTTACCGGTTGGCATACGGGATATCCCGATGCGCCGGTGCGGATAATTCCCGAAAGTTGCAGGGACATTCCTTTTGAGGGCAACATGCTGTTGTTTCTTTGTGAATTTGAAAGCGACGCTGCGGCTATTTGTCCTCGCAATCTGCTGCAGCGGGTTCTGGCGCGTGGAGATAGTTTGGGTTTTGACGTCTATGCCGCATTCGAATATGAGTTTTTTTTGTTCAATGAGACGCCGGACTCGGCGCGCGCGAAAGGGTATCGCGATCTGCAGCCAATAACGCCCGGTTTCTTCGGCTATTCCATGCTGCGCAATTCGACCCATGCGGAGCTCTATCACGAACTAATTACTCTCAGTGAGAAAATGGACTTCCCCCTGGAAGGCCTTCATACCGAAACTGGCCCCGGGGTAATCGAGGCAGCGATTACGGTAGATTATGCAAAGCAGGCTGCTGATAAAGCGGCACTGTTCAAGACCTTCGTCAAAGTGTGGGCACAACGACGCAACATGATGGCCACTTTTATGGCGAAGTGGTCCAATGACTACCCTGGACAGTCGGGCCACATACACCTGTCGCTGCGCTACAAAGAAGGTGGTACATCAGCCTTTCACGATGCTTCGCAGGTGTTGAACATGAGTAAAAACCAGCGTCACTTTATTGCCGGGCAACAAGCGTTGATGCCGGAGTTTCTGGTGTTATTTGCTCAGACGGTAAACGCCTACTCCCGCATGGTGCCAGGATTCTGGGCGCCGACAGAGGCGACCTGGGGTCATGAAAACCGTACCACCGCATTGCGGCTTATCCCGGGTAGCGACAAATCACAGCGAGTGGAGTTCAGGTTGGGTTCTGCAGATGCCAATCCCCATATTGCGCTGGCCGCGACCTTGGCTTCCGGTTTGTACGGCATCGAAAATAAGCTGGAACCCTTGGATCCGGTGATCGGGAATGCCTACGATCAAATTCAACCTGCCCAGGTGAAGCTGCCCGCCACGATCGAGGAAGCCGCTGCGGCGCTACGCCGGTCTAAGGTTGGGCGTGAATGGTTTGGTAAGGAGTTTGTCGAGCATTATGCCGCCTCCCGGGAGTGGGAAGGAAGGCAGTTTCAACAACATGTTTCGGATTGGGAACTACAGCGTTACTTCGAAATTATCTAAAACGATTCTGCCTGACTGGAATGGTCCGAGAGAACGAATATGAATGATGCTGAACTTGGCGGTAACTGGAACTTTCCCACTAGCATTACCGCTGGAGCGGGAACGATAGATCAGTTACCAGATTGCTGTATGCAGTTGGGTATAAGAGCGCCTTTGCTGATCACCGACCCTGGCTTGGCAGCGCTGCCCATGCTGAAAAAAATTTTATTGCGATGTCGTGCTGCCGGTGTGAATGTTGGTGTATTCAGCGATATCAAGAGTAACCCCACTGGCCAGAATGTTAGGGACGGCGTGAGTGCATTTTCTGCCGGTGATCATGACGGTGTTATCGCGTTTGGCGGTGGATCGGCTATAGACGCAAGCAAAGCGATCGCGCTAATGATCAGCCAGACGGGCTCGTTGTGGGATTTTGAAGACTTCGGGGAGAATTGGAGGCGTGTTGACGAGGCCTCCATAGCGCGCATCATTGCAGTACCGACCGCGGCGGGCACAGGGTCGGAGGTCGGACGGGCCGCACTGATTATCGATGAGCAACGCCAGGTTAAGAAAATTATCTTTCACCCTAAACTACTGCCTGAAAGGGTTATTCTCGACCCGCTGCTGACAGTGAGTTTACCCCCGGCGCTTACCGCTGCAACCGGTATGGATGCCTTATCCCATAATTTGGAAGCGCTGTGCTCATCGGTATATCACCCGATGTCGGAGGGGATTGCTGTGGAAGGAATACGGCTGGTGCAGGAGTTCCTGCTGCAGGCCGTGGTTGATGGCAGTAATGTCACAGCTCGAATGCAAATGCTGGTGGCTTCCGCAATGGGAGCGACCGCATTTCAAAAGGGCTTGGGAGCGATGCACGCGCTGGCGCACCCGTTGGGCGCGCTGTATGACGCACACCATGGTTTGCTGAATGCGATTTTGATGCCCTATGTGCTGAAGGCTAATCGGGAGGAGATTGCAATACGAATTGCGCGTGTGGCGCGCTACATGGAGTTGGAAGAAGCAAGCTTTGACGGATTCATGGCATGGGTGTTGAACTTGCGAGAGCAGGTTGGCATTCCACATACGCTGGGAGATATTGGGATCGATCTGCAGCAACAAGGACTGGTAGGACGGATGGCGCTAGAGGATCCTACAGCGGCTACCAATCCCATCATGTTTACTGCCGATCAGTACACCGAATTATTTGCGCAGGCCGTCGAAGGAGACCTGTAGCAACTCCCCGCGATTGTAGTGCCAACAGATACACAATCTACTGCGGTAGTACCTCAAACAACGTGACCTCTCCTGTACTGCCCAGACGCATCACGGGGCCCCAGGTGCCGGTGCCGGGAGAAACGTACAGCTGCGTTGATCCCTCCGTGAACAGGCCGACGATTTTGCTAAAAACACGTTTCACTACCAGGTTGAAGGGTATGATCTGACCATTGTGGGTGTGTCCGCTAATCATCAGATCTACGCCCGCTGCGGCGGCATCAGACAGTCCGTAAGGGCGATGGTAAAGCAGGAGGACGAACTGTTCTTGCTCAATACTCAAGGTTGCTAGTTCCCGTTTTACCTGGCCAGGGTGATCATTGTCGTCAATGCCGACCAGTTGCACCTCACCGTGGTTGAGTGTTCGGGAGCGCAAAATCTCAACGCCCAATCGTTTTAGGCGCTGTAGAATTTCTTCCAGATCTTCATAACGTTCATGGTTGCCGATGGTGAAGTAGATCGGTACGGGACAATTGCGAAGCGCAGACAATTGTTCTTCATCGATACCCGGAGCATCGATAAAATCGCCGGTGATACACAAAAAATCCACATTCAGTTTATTTACTTTCGTCATCACCCGTTCCAGAAAGGCCGAACTGCGAGAGCCGATATGTACGTCGGTGATTTGTGCGAAACGCAATGGCGATCGCAGCTTGGCGCTGGTTAGCGGCACGGTAACTACGGAGGGTGAATAGGCGTTCCATACGCTGAATGCCATCAGAGCTAGCGCCAGTGCGATTACAACCTTAGCAGCCGTGGCGGGCACCAACCAGCCCAAGGCTACGGGAAGTTCTGTGACCAACAACATGCCCAGTAATAGCGGGCTAATCCCCAGCCACAAATCAGCACCTCGGCGTAGCCAGAACACCGGCCCGGAATTGGCGTGGGGTAGGTAGAGCCGTGCAATAATCTGGCTGAAAAACAGTGGTATGAAAATAGTTGCGGTCTGCCAGCCGTCCAGACCCAGCCAATAACACAGACGCAGGATAGGATAGGCAAACAATGGCAAATGCAGGGGCAGGGCAATAAACATTAGCTGATGGCGTTTTCTCATCCCGCTAGGATACCTCCGTTGGTAAAATTCTGCTGTGCTAAACTTGAGATATGTGTAACCAGGTAGCGCTGGTAACAGAGAGTCATGTGAAGTCGCAGACTAAATCACCTGAGCGCACGTTATATTATTATTGCCGCATTGATCGTTTTTCTACTGGGTGCCCTCCGATGGACACTGACCGAGTACTTTTTGCATTGCTTTGTCTTTCAAGCTTCCTCGGCCAACGGCCCGGATGCGAAAAAGCATCCCAAGCACCATGTGCAGGCGGACTACTTCGCTCCTTGGTGGCAAACCAGCGCCTCCGGGAGTAAAGACATGAAGCGGAGTACCTCAGCAGGCACATTTTCAAGGCACGAATGGACAACTGCACTTTCGGTACCCAGTCTGCTGGCGCGACTGTCCAGCGATGAATACATCGCACCCGTTTATAGTCAGCGTGACAAGCGCGCGCTGCGCTGGCTGAATGACAACGCCCCCATAAATGCTCGTCGACTCGGTTTGAGTATTGCAGAATATTACACCAGCCGAATGGGTACAGCTGCCGCACTGAGCGCTATCAATGCTGGTACCGAAACCCCGTTTTATAAACTTTCTGCATCAGCCAGTGTTGATCGAGAAGAGGTAACGGAACACTTTCGGCGCAGTGATCTGGTTATCGATGTTCAAACACATTTCATCGCTAATCACCGGACAGGTCTGGCGGGTGCCACAGGGGTTCACAATTTTATTCGTCAGGTTGCTCCCGATTTATTTTCCGGCATGAACCCGGAAACGGATTTATCTATCGCAGAATATCTGCGCAGTATTTTTATCGAGAGTGAAACCTCTCTCGCGGTATTGACGTCTGCGCCGGGTACAGAAGATATCAATATCCTCTCCAATTCAGAAATAGCGGCCACTCGCGAGTTAGTGGATCGATTGGCAGGGACGGGCAGATTACTGCATCACTCTATCGTTCATCCCAATCTCCCCGGCGAACTTGACCGCATGTCTGAGATCGTAAGTCGACATCGACCCGACGGTTTCAAGGTGTATACCCTGTATGGGAATGCGCGTGAAAGCGGCGATGCCAGGAACGGCTGGATGCTGGATGACGAGCAATTTGGTCTGCCATTCCTCCAGCGGGCAGAAGAGCTGGGTGTGAATATAATATGTGCTCACAAAGGGCTCTCAGGGCTGGCACCAACAGGCTCTCCCAGAGACATTGGCCCCGCCGCGGCCACATTCCCGCAGCTGAATTTTCTGGTTTACCATTCGGGTTACGAAGTTCCCTTCTCAGATGGTCAACAGGATTTTGGTGAAAGAGAATATCGCGATAGTGCAGAGTCACAGGGCACAGACAGGTTGATTAAAAGCCTGCGCGATGCTGGGATCGAACCCGGCGGAAATGTTTATGCAGAGCTGGGCAGTACCTGGTATATCCTGATCAAGCGCCCCGAGGAAGCTGCTCACGTTCTGGGAAAACTGCTGCTGGCCCTGGGTGAGGATAATATTCTTTGGGGAACCGATTCAGTATGGTATGGCAGTGCCCAACCGTTGATTGATGCCTTTCGCGCTTTTGAGATACCTGAGGCATATCAAGAGCGCTACGGGTATCCCGCGTTAACGGAGGTCATCAAGGCTAAAATCCTGGGACTGAATGCGGCGCGCGTGTATGGCGTGAATTGTCAGGCGACCATGCATCGTGCTCGTACCGATGACCTTGCCTGGATTAAAGAGGCGGTAGAGGAATTCAACCGTCTGCCGAGATAGGAAGAATCTGAAAGCGAACACTAATATTTTTCGCGCAAGAAAGCCCATCACTCAGGCAGACGACTGGCTGCACTCAGCCCAGCCAGCCTTCCGAAAAAAGTGGCGTCGCCGATACTCATGCCACTGGAATAGCCCTCCGCGCAGCTTGGCAGTCCCGCACTGTTTCTCCCGGCGGCGAACAAACCGGGAATTGCTTTTCCCTGGATCGTCAGCACTTCTCCGGTAGGTAGGGTGTCCAGTCCACCAAATGTCATTGTTGCAAAAATCGCACCGTGCCCCAAACTCAAATCAAAAGCTGCATAAGGCGGTTGATTCAGTGGTATTAAAAATTTTTGCGCTTTATGGAACGAGGCATCCTCTCCCGTTGCGGCACCAGAATTGTAGGTGTTTAGAGTGCTAGCCAGATTGCCGGGCGGCAGCGAGAGCTCCGTCTCGAGTTCTTCAATACTCTCGCCGGTTCCCGCAACCGGGTACCCCCCCATCGGGGGACGTTCTAAAATGTCAAAATTGCGACTGTCGATAATTAGATAATAGCGCCCCTCGGGTCTGTCCAGGATCGCGCTTCCCAAGCGGCCGTGGTACACATCCTCATTGATAAAGCGTTGCCCCAGCTCATTGACGATAATGGCTTCCAGGAACTGGTGCGGCGGGTAAAAGGGTGTGCAGATGAAACCCTCGTGCATATTGAGCGTGGCGCCACCGGCACCTATACCGATGCGTATGCCGCCGCCGTTATCATTGGGGTTGCCATTGGGATAATTGCCAAGTGCCAGGCGCGGTGCGTAGTCGGCGACCATCTGCTCATTCATGATAAAACCACCAGCGGCAAGAATGACACCACGGTGGGCCCTGAAGCACATTTCCTGCTGGTCAATGCGAGCGACGATACCCACAACTTCCGCGCCCCTTTTGATGGTGGCCAGGGCGCGTGCATCGGAAATAATTTGCACGCCCTTTTCTTTGGCGCGGCGCAGCAGGTTTTTCATTAGTGGTATACCACCGTGATCACCCTTGATCTGCGGTTTGTGTCCTCGTGGTGCTGGCTTCGCTTGCGCATTGTAGGGCCAAGCCTCCTCGTTGCCGCTGATCATCAATGCTGCTTCGTTGGGTGTATTGGTGTGTTTGTGCGGGTAGTACTGGGGTTTGAACACCACACCCTGTTGCGTCAACCAGTCGTAGTGTTCCAGCGTACGGTCACAGTACAGGCGTATTTTTTGTGGATCCGCATTCGGTCCTGCGGCCAGCACTAGATACTTGTGCATCTCCTCGATATCGTCATCGAAACCACAGGCTGTTTGGGTGGGAGTGCCGCCGCCCATGTAAATCAGGCCGCCTGCCAGTGCGGTTGAGCCACCCGGTTCACTGGCGACTTCCAGCACAAGCACGCGGGCACCGGCATCGGCTGCCTCGATAGCGGCACTTATTCCGGCGCCGCCGCCACCGACAATTAAGACATCAGTTTCGGCGCGCCAGCTATCCACGCTCGGTAAATCAAAAGGCGTGGCTGGGGAAGCGCGATACACCACGTCGATCAGGCCGAATGATTGAGAGGTGCCAGTGACTCAAGCAATACCAGGTCAGGGCCTGTGTTGGCGCCATCCTGGAAGGTCTGGATACATACGTGGTTGGCGCCTGCATCCCAGTGCGCTTGAATGCGATCCTTCAGCGCCTGCTCGTCGCCCCAGCCGAAAATGGCATCTACCAGGGCATCGCTGCCACCATTTTCGAAATCTGTATCGCTAAATCCGAACTGCTTCAAATTATTCTTATAGTTATCCAGACCGATGTAAATGGCCATGTGCGTCCGGGCCATCGTTCTGGCTTTGTTCGCGTCGGTTTCCAGGAGCAGCATTTGCTCCGGGCACAGCCAGGCGTCTTCTCCCAGAATCTCTCTCGCCCAGGACGTGTGCGCTGTGGGAACAAAATAGGGGTGGGCGCCCGTGGTTTTTTCGGCACTGAGTTTCAACATATTCTGCCGCAGGGCGCCGAGTAAAATCGGGGCCGGCTCTGCCGCGGTCGCAGACATATACAAGGCACTTTCCATGGATTCGAGATAATTCCTCATGGTGGTCACTGGTTTCTGGTAGTCGTGGCCGCGAATATCTTTGACCAGCGGCGCGTGAGAGACGCCCAGTCCCATGATGAAGCGATCCGGCGCCAATTCGGCGACCGTACTGTGAATCGCATTCATCGACATGGGATCGCGCGCGTAGATATTGGCGATTCCCGTGGCAAATATCAGTTTTTCTGTGTGCGCAGCCATGAAGCTGATAATAGAGAACGGGTCCCTGCCCACCGCCTCGGGGATCCAGAGGGCGCTATAGCCCCACTGCTCCAGTTGCTGGGCGAACTTTACTGCGTCCGGCGCAGTCATATTGTCTATAGAGGCCCAGACGCCCAATTTTCCGAGTTTTGTTGCCATAGTCATTCGTCCGTTTAAAAAAAGAAGAGGGTAACGATAGCAGATCCCTCCAATGTACAAAGACAGGTAGTTATGACTAATCTGCTTGATCGGCCCGACTCTAGATGCCGTATTTCTCTACATCTATAGTTGCATTGCGCGTACGGCCTTGTGAGTCCTGTACCGAATCCAGTGCAAGGCTGGCTACTGTCCATCCGTCCGAGGGTTGCCAATCCAACTCGGGTCTAAAGGCCGTTAATTGACCTTTCTGGTTCCAGGCTGCGAGGGGAATGCGTGTGCCCTGTGCTCGCGCTAGATAGTCTTCATAGCTGAAAGTGTCGGTAATTAGCGTGGTCTTTATAGTCGCGCCCTGACTAAGAAGACTCAACATTTTTGATAAGCTGACATCCTGATCGAACAGGCGGCGTCCGCGAAAACTTCTGGTCGGAGCATGCTTGCCCCCTGTGGATTCCGCCGCATCTATAGCGACCGGCAACGCGTAAACATTCTGGCGGCCAAATTCACCGGAGAAATAGGCACAAGCGAGATGGTTGTAATCAGTATTTCGCGACATGGCGAACAATTTTCCAATGCCCGCCAGGTCCATTGTGCGATCCGCATGATCGGACATCGGGTTGCCATAGAAAGTGGTGATCCCGGCCATACGCGCCGCGCGCAGTCCATCCCAGTTGCTGTGGCTAACCACCACCGAAAATCCGGCCTCATGAAGGGTTTCGGCCAGGGCGGCTGTCATCGGATTAGCACCGACAATTAACACCCCCTCGGGTTCTGGCAGAGCAACTTTCAGCAGGCGCGCCAGCGGCCTTGCGGTCAGGCTCTGCAAGACGACCGTACCTACGATAACGACAAATGTCAGGGGTACCAGTAGCGATGCGTCCGAGGCGCCCTGTGCTTCCAGTCGTAGGGCGAATACTGCGCTGATGGCGGCAGCGATGATACCGCGTGGACCAATCCAGGCAATGGTCAGCCGCTCCTGCCAGGTGAGCTTGGACCCAATTGAGCAGATAAAGACCTTAAGCGGACGAGCGATAAACTGTATGCCCAGCATGACCAATAGCGCGGGGAAGCCCACCGCACGCAATTGTTCAAAATCGACCCTGGCCGCCAGCAGGATGAACAATCCTGAGACCAGCAAGATGCTGAGACTTTCCTTGAAATCGAGGATGTCCTCCATGTGCAGCCTGGGAGTATTGGCCAGCCAGACGCCCATAACGGTGACGGCAAGCAGTCCCGATTCGTTTTCAATGACGTCCGCCAGTGCGTAGACCGCGAACACAATCAGCAGTGTGGCGACGTTTTGTAGATATCGGGGTATCCAGTTGCTACGCAGGGCCAGGCCCCACAAGTAGCCGGCCCCGCCGCCGACCAGCAGGCCACCTCCCACAAGAGTGAGTAGTAGGCCGAGAATTTCCCCCGCGGTGGTTGAAGCCTGGCTGGCCAAAATCACAGTGAACGTCAGCACTGCCAGGATTGCGCCCACTGGATCGATCAGAATGCCCTCCCAGCGCAAAATATTCGCGATGTTTTGATTAGGCCGAACGGCTTGCAGCATGGGCATGATCACTGTGGGCCCGGTCACTGTCATGATAGAGCCAAAGAGGAACGCAAGTTGCCAGTTGGTGCCGATAATGTAGTGGGTGAAAAGCGCAATTGTCAGCCAGGTTATAACGACCCCTACTGTAATAAGATTCCTCACGACCTTGCCGTGACCCCGAATTTCTTCAAATTTCAGGGTCAGACTGCCCTCAAACAAAATGACGGCAACCGAAAGTGATATAAAGGGGAATAGCAAATCGCCGAACAGCTCGTTGGGGTTCAGCAGGCCGGTGGCGGGTCCCAGAACGAGCCCGCTGGCAAGTAGGAAGAGGATGGCCGGTATGCGAAAGCGCCACGCCAGCCACTGGGAGGCAAGGGACAGCATTCCGATGCCTACCAGCGCCAGCATCACGTGGTGGTGCATTTAAGCATCCTTCGGTATTGGAAGAGCTGTGTTGTCAAAATGCGGCACTAACCTATTACAAACGCTGGTGATCGATCATCCAGTCTACGATGGAATCAAGGCCACTATCTACCCACGGGAACGGAATATGTGATCCGCCCACCAGGGTCCAAAGTTCAACATCCACCCCTTGCGGACAATTGGCGTACTGAAGCACAGTCGTTTCATTGCCATCAATGCGGCCAACAAGGTCTAAATTTGCGGCCATTGACGCGTTGTTTGTGTCGCACTGGGCATGTGCGGCGAAACGGCGAACAGTGTCCTGAGCGCTTGGGTATGACTTCTCTCCATTTTCCCTTCCGTCATAGAAAATGGTCGCATCGAGATCACCGTGCATTGCAAGGACACTGACAGGAAGCGCTGCCGGTGCGCAGCTTTCATCGTCTGCAAATGTCGATCCTGCGAGGCTGACCACCGAGGTAATCAGGTCTGACGCTTCACACGCCATACGCAGGGCCATAAATCCCCCATTAGAGTGACCAAATAAACTGATGCGACTGACATCAATGCTGTACGTGGCGGCCGCCTCCACAATAAGACTTCGAATATAGGCCACGTCGTCGACCAGGTTATCCGAAGGAGCACAGCATGCCGGCGTCGCATTCCAGAACCGTTGGCCCTCTAGATTTTCCGTACCGTCAGGCGTGACCAGCACATACTGTTGTTTATCAATACGCTCAATAAAACCCATGTAAGCGGCTTCCAGAAAACCAGTTGCGCCAAAACCGTGCAAAGAAATGATGAGTGGATAGCGGGTACTGGTCGTGTAGTCGAAGGGTATTAGAACGTCTGCAGGACGGTCTTGTCCGATCTGAAGAGTGGGGTTGGAGGCGCAGCTGTCGTCGACCGCACAGCTGGCGAGCGGGCTGTTCTGGCTCGCCCCGTTGGATTGGTTGCTATTAGAGTTGCTGCAACCGGAAACAGCCACAAGACAGAGCATCCCGCAGGCGAGTAAGGCAGATTTGGTGAGTTCGTGTGATCGACGATTTATAGACATAATACCGGTTCCATTTCCTTCTCCAGGCGGCGCCGGGTCTGGGAAGGTGTTGCTCAGCGGGTGGCTACGTTACCAAATGCCATGAGCGACTAATAGCGTCATGGGCGAAATCTCTCGGTCACTGTGGCTTAAATACCAATATCGTTCAAAATAGGTGACTAAGACCCTGTGGAGAAGGTCTGCAGGGCTGTGCTCGCTGGTATCGGCCGGGTATCTTTCTATGGGCCCGTCAGTGGAGTAGACTTTACCATCCGCGTTTCTGGTAATAGCAATGTCCGAAAAAATCGAAGCCGTACTGTTTGATTTCGGAGGTGTCTTTACGGATTCTCCCTTTCATGCCGTCACGGCTTTTGGGGACGAGTTGGGTATTGACGCCGGTGAGGTTACTCGCCTTGTGTTCGGGTCGTACGAGCACGACGGCGATCATCCCTGGCACCGCCTTGAGCGTGGTGAGATTAGCCTTGAAAATGCCCGCGATGAGATTCTTAATTTGAGCTTGAAACGAAAGCTGCGTGTTGATATCTACGAGCTGTTCGCAAAAATGGCTGGTAATAACGCCGGGGTGGAGAGTAAGCGTCCCCTGGTGGACAAGGTGCGATCTATCAAGGGAGAGGGCTATAAAACCGGCATTATTACGAATAACGTTATGGAATTTGGAGAGGGTTGGCGCGGGTTGATTCCTGTCGACGAACTGTTTGATTTCGTGGTCGACTCGAGCAGTGTCGGTGTGCGCAAACCCGATCCTCGTATTTTCCAGATTGCGCTGGAATATCTGTCAGATGTCGCGCCGGAACACATTGTCTTTCTCGATGACTATCAAGCCAATGTGGATGTGGCGCGGAGTTTAGGCTGGCGAGGAATCACGGTGGGTACGGATGTTCTGGCTACCATCAGTCAACTGGATGAACTGTTGTCGCGGCAGTGATGGCACCTTTAATTCAATGAACTTGGAAACTGAATGATGACTACTATAAAATTTTTTCTCGTGCTCTTCGTTATTGCATTGTGTGGCTGTGATGAGCGGGCATCGGGGCCCGCGGGCATCAGTATGGTCCAGAGCAGACAATTGGTGCCGGCCAATACCGATCTTGCCAACGTCTATAATCGCAGCTGCCGCAGCTGTCATACGGTAATGACTACGGGGGCTCCATTGACTGGCGATGCACTGGCGTGGGCGCCGATTATGGATAAGGGTATGACTGTATTGGTAGACAATGTTGTGAATGGATACGGTGGTATGCCTCCCCTTGGTTTATGTATGGACTGCGATGTTGATCAGTTTGAAGCGTTGATACATTTTATGGCTGCACCGGGGTAGTTGCTGTGTTGCGCCGTCGAAGTGTACTCAGTGCCTTAGTAGCGACTGCCCTGGCTGCCCAAAGTGGTGCTATGCGAACTCTCGCCGCAGAGGGCGCAACACAGAAACGCCGCCTTCCCTGGCGCAACTGGTCAGGCTCGCAGCAATGTCTGCCGACGGCGCGAGTGGCGCCGGCGTCGGTGGAGGAGTTGCAGGCGCTGATAGCCAATGCAAAGGGTGTTATTCGCCCGGTAGGTGCGGGGCATTCATTTACTCCACTGGTACCCACCGACGGCACCATAGTGTCCCTCTCACGACTGAGTGGCCTGATAAGCCATGACCCCCAAACACTGCAGGCTACACTGTGGGCAGGGAGTCGTCTTGGCGATATCGGCCAACCGCTGGAAGACGCGGGGCAGGCGCTGGTAAACATGCCGGATATTGATGAACAGACGCTGGCGGGTTGTTTTGCCACTGCAACTCATGGGACGGGCGCGACAATAGGCTGCATGTCGACGTTTATCGAGGGACTACAACTGGTCGATGGCCGTGGCGAAGTGGTGGACTGCGATGCGAATACCAATGCGGAGTTATTTCAGGCAGCGCGCGTATCTCTGGGCACGCTGGGCGTTGCCACGCAGGTAAAACTGCAGAATGTTGCGCCTTATCGATTAAGACGGAAAACTGTCTGGCGCAATTTCGACGAGATTCTCGACATCGCCGATGACATGGCTGATCAGCACAGGAATTTCGAGTTCTACTATATTCCCTTTTCCGGTATGGGCTTCACCGACGTCCATGATCTGACCGATGAAGCGGTGGGTTCCACCGAAAAGCTCGATACAAACGACTCGGTTGAGGACCTGAAAATGCTGCGAGACTGGCTTCAGTGGTCACCGGCTCTGCGCGAACTGATACTCAGTGGTGTGGTCAATAGTCTTAGCGATGAAGTCACTGTGGAAGGTTCCTGGAAGAACTACGCGAGTGAGCGCAATGTGCGCTTCAACGAAATGGAATATCATTTACCGCGTGAATTGGGCTTGCCTGCGCTGCGGGAAATTCGTGCCGCGCTTGAATCACAGCATCATGAGGTGTTCTTTCCCATCGAGGTCCGCTATGTCAAAGCCGACGATATCTGGTTGAGCCCATTCTACCAGCGTGATACATGCTCCATAGCGGTGCACCGTTATTTTGAAGAAGATTTTGCACCTTACTTCAAAACCATCGAACCGATTCTGCGTAAATATCACGGTCGTCCGCACTGGGGTAAGCTCAATACACTGGGGCGCTCAGACTTTCGTAAACTGTACCCGCGATGGGACGATTTTTCTCGGGTGCGTAGAGAGTTCGATCCCCAGGGAAAATTCCTGAATCCCTATCTGACTGAGCTGTTTGGCTAGCGTAGTAAAAGAGGCATAGGATGAAGCGTCGTTCATTATTGTTGGGTGGCATGGCGGGGGCTCTGGGGCTCGGTGTTCTGTTGCGCCCACGTGACAAAGGCGAGGATCATTCTTCCTATTTTCGCTCGCTTGGCACTGCCCTTGATAGCGCCGGACAGTCAAAGCCGACACTGATAGTTGATCGAAATAAGTTGCTGGAAAATGTTCGCACACTGAAGTCCCACATCTCAGATCGCTTCGCCTATCGTATTGTTGCCAAATCGCTGCCGTCTCTGGGGCTGCTTGAAACTGTCATGCAAGCCTCTGGCAGTAATCGCCTCATGCTGTTTCATCAGCCGTTTGTTAATCAGGTTGCAGCGGTGATGCCCGAGGCCGATATTCTGTTGGGAAAGCCGATGCCAGTAACCGCGGCTCATAATTTTTATCGACAGTTTGCCGGTGGAAATTTCAAGCCAGAGCGCCAGCTGCGCTGGTTGGTTGATACACCTGAGCGCCTGGCACAATACGATGTACTGGCAGAGAGTTTGGGCCAGCAGATGCAGATTTGCATCGAGCTCGATGTGGGCTTGCATCGCGGTGGTGTGAGCAGTGACCCGCCACTCATCACCATGCTGGAGCGGATGCAGCAGTCTGATTACTTGCAGTTTTGCGGGTTTATGGGTTACGAGCCGCATGTCGTAAAAATGCCGGTAGGGGATCCCATAATGTACCGTGACCGGGCCGTCGTTCTCTATCAGCATTACGTGGACGTGGCGCGAGAATATCTTGGTGATGCCTGGCCGCAGGATGTCCTGCTTAATGCCGGTGGAAGCCCCACCTACCAGCTATATGATCACGGCAATTTTCCTTTCAATGAACTGGCTACTGGTTCCTGTCTGGTTAAGCCCACAGACTTTGATTTGCCTACGCTGGCAGACCATAAGCCCGCCTCCTATATAGGCACGCCGGTTCTTAAAGCGCTCGATTCGCTGGAAATTCCTGGTATCAATCTTGGGGGAATTCAGTCTGCGTGGAACCCCAATCGAGCGCGCACGTTTTTTACCTACGGCGGTTACTGGAAGGCAAAACCCGAGTCTCCACCCGGCCTGGTTCATAATGGCCTCTTTGGTCGATCCACAAATCAGGAGATGTTGAACGGTTCACGCAATATCAGCCTGCAGGCTGATGACTGGATTTTTTTGCGGCCAACCCAGAGTGAGTTTGTCTTTTTGCAGTTCGGGGATATCGCTGTTTATGATGATGGAAGCATTGTCGAGCATTGGCCGGTATTCTCTGAGGCATCTAAATTAGCTTAGTGAACTGATAGTCAAGGAAACCTATGGAGCTTTGGGAGCTGACGGCGCGTGAAAACATTCGCGACATCGTAGCAAGGTACAATAGCCTCGGCGACAGTGGCCACATTGCAGCAATGATGTGTTTTTTTACGCCCGATGCGGTGCTTGACGTCATTGGTGCAGAATCTATACGCGGTCGTGAAGCCATTGAAGTTTTCTTTTTGTCGGTTGCGCAACAGAGTCAGGAAAAATTTCAGCTAAAGTATCTTCATCATCACACATCCACACACCAGATTGATCTGGTTGATGAAGCGTCTGCAAAGGGCAGAAGTTATTTTGCGGTTCTTACTCAGGATGGCCTCGATCACTGGGGTCGGTATGTCGACGAATATCGGTGTCACAACCAGGACTGGCAGATTCAACACCGCAAGGTGTATGTGGATGGCGTTACGCCGGGTGGCTGGGGTGATATGCGAAGTCTTTGATGAGACTGGACAGAAAATATTGACCACTCGATACGCTTTTCAAATCTAAATGCCTTTGGGCACGGAGTATTACGCATGATCACAATCCATCACCTGGGCATCTCACAATCTGATCGCGTCGTTTGGTTGATGGAAGAGCTTGGTCTGCCCTATGAATTGCAATGGTACGATCGAGGTGCCGATTTTCTCGCACCGCCCGAATATCGGGCTCTTCACCCGGTGGGCACTTCACCCATCATAGTCGACGGCGATCTTGTGATGGCGGAGTCCACCGCTATTGTGGAGTACATCTCCGGGCGCTACGGCAAAGGCAGGTTTTCCGTGCCGCAAGAATCTCCCGAGTATCCGAACTACCTCTTTTGGATGCAGTTTAATAATAACTTGCAGTCTATGCTGTTCATCAAAATGGCGGTTCAGTCGATGGGTGTGGAGCTCACCGACGACAACCTGATAATGACGACTACGCAGCGCCGTGAAGACGGCATATACAGTGCCCTGGAGCAGCGCTTGGGGGCATCTGATTATCTTGGAGGACCTGAATTTAGTTGCGCAGACATCATGTCGATGTTCAATCTCACTTCCCTGGCAATGCTTGGCGCTCGAACGATTGACGAGGCGATGCCCAATACCAAGGCCTACCTGGACCGAGTGACCGCTAGGCCGGCGTACAAAAAAGCAATGGCGATAGCGGGGCCAGAGGCCAGTCGTCCGGCTGTATGAAGGCATTCTTCTTGATCTTCTGTGAACTGTGGCGTCAACTGGCGCAGTTCGACGAACTGAGAAATACCACACCTCTGGAAAGATGGTTTGAGGGCAGCTCCCTCGAATTTTTCTCGCTGGGCCTGCAAGTCTGCTGTATAAAGATAGAGATGTAATGCACCACATATTTTCACAGGATTGACTGATAAGGAGCGCCTTCAATGACGTCATTCAGAACTAAGGTAATTTCGATTATATCAATATCAGTGTTGCTAACTACCGCGCCCTCATTTGCGCAGAAAGCAGGGCAATCAGTAAGAGTAACAACTGGTATTGTCACCAATGCACAGCAGGTGCAAGAGCAGTCAGACGCAGGCACCGGTGCGTTGATTGGTGGAGCGCTCGGCCTGTTGACAGGTATTGGAAAATCGTCGAGCAAGAAAGTGCGCAATACTCTGTTGGGAGCCGCTGGTGGCGGAGCTGTGGCAGCGGTTGCGCAGGGGGACCGCAATGCTATCGCGTACACTGTTAGCACCGGTGACGGAAATTCCATCCGCGTGGTTACAGACCAAACTGAAATCCGCATCGGCGACTGTGTGACCGTCGAAGAGACTGGAAGCACAGCGAATGTGCGCAGGATGAGCCCTACCGCATGCGAATCGGCATCGGCGCGTGCCCGAGAGGAGCTGCATGACAGCTTTCAGCAAGAAGCCGTCGAGTGCCATAACGCCAAGCAACAACTGGTGAATGCAAAGACTGCGAACGAAATCGATCTGGCCAGACGAAAAATGAAAATTCTGTGTAGTGATTAAAAAAGAGCGCTTCGCATCAAAAAGAGAGAAGAGTGCGGTAGAATAATTGCATTTTTCATGTGCTTTAATCCGCACAGGCGTAAGGCTGGGTAATGTGAAAAAAATGCTGTTTTTTTTGTCGTAGCGGAATTCTTGTATTGCTCTGTCTGTTTGCATTTGTCACGCAGGCGAAGAATAACGCGGTTGGGCCTCCCAGTGAAGACGGGCCAATTGTTGTCGACATTGGTTTTCTTCTAAGCAACATCAACGGGATTAATGAAGAAGCGGAGACATTTGATTTTGAGGGTGTCCTTAGTATGCATTGGCATGACGACCGGCTGGCATTTGACCCGGCTAAAACTGGTTACGATCAGCTTTATTATCAGGGCAGTTATCAGTTCAATGAGGTGTTTAGTGGGTGGTGGCCTCAAGTATATCTAGCGAATGAAGCAGGACGATTTGATCGCGAAGCTGTGATGTTGCGGATAACCCCTGAGGGGGGTATTTATTACACGGAGGAAATCGATGCGGCTGCGAAGTCATCCCTCAAACTTGCGCGCCACCTATTTGACCAACAGCAACTAACCATCATCTTCGAGGTACTGGGGTTTGATAGTCAGCAGGTGGTGCTTAGCCCTGACGATAGTACTAGCGGTACCTGGGAAGACAGCCACCATCAAATTCGTGTGCCGCAGTGGCGGACGCCTCGGTTATCGGTCTCTGGAATCGAGTATTAGTCGCGATACCTCGATGGCAAAGACAAGCATCTGAGCGCACTTCGAGTGGAAGTCGATATAAAGCGGAATCCCTGGTATACGCTGAGATTGGTGGTACTCCCAGTAGTGATATTTGTCATGTTGTCATGGTCAGTCTTCTGGATGGATCGATCCTCAGTGGGTGACCGCATGGATATTTCTTTTATTGGCATTTTAACCGTAGTGGCTTATCAGATTATGTTCAGTGCAGACCTTCCGAAGGTCGCCTATCTGACTATATTAATGTCGTTCATGATAATCAGTTTTTTGACAATGTCCGCCAATGTTGTGGTCAATTTGATAGTGGCGGCCCTTGATAATAGAGGCCTTTATGCCGAAGGCAATCGAGTGGATTGGCATTGTCGATACCTATTTCCCATTGCCTATGTTCTGCTCAACCTGATAGCAGATAGTTTTCTCTATAGCACCGCTTAGTTACTAACAAGCGATGGAGTTGGTTGGTGCGGCTGCATCAACAATGTGGACTCTTTACTTTTTTTGAGTCTACTTTCCGGTGTCTCTGCCCACGCGCTGGGCTACAATTACCCTTATGATAATAACGAAGTATTTTCGAGCGAGATATTTTCCTGTGGCTGTGGGGCTGGCTCTTTTGCTTTTGGCCACTTGTGCTGCGGCTGACAGCGGCACGATACTCTTGTCCAATGTTAAGGCCGGGCAAGAAGGTAGTTCAGAGCCAACGGAAGTCAAAATATTTAAGTACATGAATAAAGATGGAGTGCGGTCATTCTCTGATCGCGCACCCGTTGGCAGGCGCTATGAAATATATCAGTTGTCCTGCTTTGCCTGTAATCTCAAATCAAATGTGGATTGGTACAATATTCCTCTACGACTGAAGGCGTATCGTTTTGCCATTAATGAGGCAGCAAAAAAGTACCGCGTAGACCCGGCATTAGTGCGTGCTGTGATACATGCCGAATCTGCTTTTAAGCCGGGTGCAAAGTCAAAAAAAGGTGCCTTGGGTTTGATGCAGTTAATGCCCGCTACGGCCAAAGATATGGGTGTTATAAATGCCTTGTCGCCTGAGGAAAATATTCATGGAGGTGTACGATATCTCGCCTGGCTCCTTGAGGAAAACGGAGGCGATACACTGCTGGCCACGGCGGCATACAACGCTGGACCAGGTGCAGTAAAGCGGCACGGGGGCATCCCGCCTTATGAGGAAACGCAGACCTATGTTGAACGCGTAAAAATTCTGCATGACCGGTACAAAAAAGCGCTTGTCAAAACGTTCAGTGGACGCTGGGTGTCCCAGGCAGATGCCAACTGAGTATGTGTTACCGGGCCGTTTCCCTTACCTTTACGAAGGGTAAGGTATTGCCTCAGGAACGTATTAAGCGCAGTCGCTACCGGGTAACCGAGTGGTTTCCCATGCAGCCCGTGACCATGGGCAGATCCAGGTAGGTCTTGATGCCATAGTCACTGGCATCGCAGACCGTGGGAACGGAATTGACCAGGTGAAACCCCGTGGTGCTCATGCCTTGAGCCACGTGTTCTTCTTGCGAAAGTTCGGGCGGAAAACCGATGTCGACAATAAGGTTTACATCGCCTTCTATTTTTATGCGCCAGCCAGATCGTCGCGGAATATCCATGGTTTTCTGCAAGCGCGTTTGCTCGATGTCATCCATATACCAGATCTGCTCCTGAATGATCTCCGTACCCTCGCGCGTGCGTCCGATGTGCAAATAATTATTTAGTGCGATGGTGTCTTTCTCGATAACGCCCACTGCCGTGTCGATATCCTGATTGGCGAGAATATAATTATGCCTGGCTTCGTATTCCACCACTTCGGAACCCAGCCCCTCCGCGATCATTTCTATCGGCTCATACCAAAAAGCTTTCAGCATTTCCTTGATCGGATTGTTTTCCGCCTCTTCGGGTGTCTTACCCAGGTTCATTAGCTCCCTAATGACGCCCTCTGAACTGTAGGTCCTGCAATCACCACATTCAGTCATGGTGATACGGTCAATGCGATTGCACCATCCGGTAAACGTCAGCGGGAAACGCTCAGCGATTCCACCGGGGTTGCAGCCGGAGGCATGAAAGTTCACTTTGCCCGATTGGCAGGCTGCCTGCAGCTGGTCGGCTGCCTCCTTGTCCTGGAAGAAAGGGTACCAGTAGGGACAGGGCGTAACGACGTGTTTGCCCGATTCCAGCAGACGACATATTTCTGCAACATCCCAGGGCATCGGGCAGTAAAGAACACAATCTGCTTCCATGGCGATTATTGCATCGATATCCTGGATCGCCACTACTCCTGTGTTCTGGAGCCCTGTGAGTTCGCCCGCATCCTTGCCTGCCTTTTCATCGCTATAGACTTTGACAGCCACCAGTTCAAGTTTAGGGTGGCGTATCACACCTTTTAGCGCGGCTGTTCCCACCACGCCGGTTGCCCACTGTATGACCTTGTATTTACTCATTATTATGGTCTCATTTTTTGAAAATCGAGTAAATATGCTACCGCCAGTTGAGGCCACAATCCACACTAATGTGAATGTTTTGTTTGATGAGAACTAGTTTGGGCGCCGTACTGGATTCCCCCGGCATCGAGGGCTAGACTTGTTGCTAACCTTGCAGTTCAAGCAACAGTGCAATTCTTAGTTTAAACAGGAATTTTCCAATGAATTCAGCAGTGACCCCAAACTTGATGCAGGCCCAATTACAGCGCTTGCGCGATGCGCAGCGCGCCGGCGGATTTCCCAATGCCGATACCCGCAAGGAGCGGTTGCAACGCTGTATCGACCTGCTGGTTGAGAATCAGGATGATCTGGTAAAAGCGTTGGACGAAGACTATGGGGGCCGCTCGCCTTACCTCAGTAGGTTTACGGATGTGATGATGCCGATCGGCCACTTAAAACATGCGATCAAACATGTCGAAAAGTGGATGAAACCAGAGAAACGTGCCGCCATGTTTCCCATGGGTTTATTTGGCGCGCAGGCGCGTCTGGAGTTTCAGCCGCTGGGCGTTGTTGGCATTATGTCGCCCTGGAATTTTCCCATGGCCATGATTTTCCACCCACTGGCAAACGCACTGGCAGCCGGAAACCGGGTGATGATTAAGCCATCGGAATTCAATCCAAAAACGGCTGCGCTTCTGGAGAAACTGTTCCAACAGTATTTTGCCGACGACGAAATAGTGGTGGTGAACGGTGGTCCGGAAATCGGCGGTGCGTTTTCTGCGCTGAAGCTGGACCATATCATTTTCACTGGAGCCACTAGTATCGGTAAAATGGTGATGCAGGCAGCATCGCAAAACCTCACCCCGGTGACGCTGGAGTTGGGAGGCAAGTCGCCAACGCTAGTCAGTCAGACCGCTGATATAGCGAAAACGGCGGGGGCGATTATCGCTGGAAAAGCGATGAATTCCGGGCAGGTTTGCCTATCACCGGACTATGTTTTCGTTCCTGAAGCTGAGTTGGAAAAATTTATTGATGCCGCGCGAGAGACATTTCAAAGTATGTTTCCAACTGTCTCTGGAAATGCGGATTATGTCGCTATGATTAACTCACGACACTACGAGCGTATTACCGGATATATCGATGAGTCAAAGCAAGCCGGTACACGAGTAGAACCGCTATCCCTGGACGCTCACAACGCGGAGGAGCAACGTATACCTATGCACCTCGTCGTCGACCCGGGTGAGGATTTGAATGTGATGCAGGACGAAATATTTGGGCCGATTATGATTGTGAAAAGTTATAAAAAAATGTCGGACTGTATTGATTATATCGCCGATCGGCCACACCCTCTGGGCCTCTACTACTTTGGTGATGACAAAGCTGAGCAACAGTACGTGCTTGAAAATACCCAGTCTGGTGGCGTTACTCTCAATGACGTCATCATGCATGTCTCCAATATCGATCTGCCTTTTGGTGGAGTCGGTAATAGCGGTATGGGAAATTATCAGGGATACGATGGATTTAGGACATTCAGTCATGCGCGCAGTGTCTATAAACAAGGCTGGCTGAATTTACCGAAACTTGCGGGCACTAACCCACCTTACAATACAGCGAAGCTCGACAAACTATTGGCGAGTCAGATAAAAAAATAGATGTCCGCAGCATTGACTGGTATTCAGTCAGTCCGTTGAAATTAGGTTTTCTTTCCCATTGCTGAAGGGGCATTGCGCTCCCTTCCCCGGAAGAATCATCTTTCAATCCTGCTTACCGGTTAGGATCCACCTGTATTTGACATGGGTAGCAGGCATTCAGCCTACTGAGACTAAGCTATGGTTTAGGCCAAATGGCTTATAGATACGCCCGCAGCATTGCACTATATTTCGTTCTTTCTAGGAACTTTGCGCAAAGGATCTGTGCAAAGGAGACAAGGACGTTACTTTTTATAGGCATAAGCGTATGAATATACAAAGAATTGCCCGTTATAATACCGAGTGGCTGAATAACCCCTCTTCCGAGGCCGCGGGCAAGTCGGAAATTTATATGAGCCGATTCCTGGTAGTCGCATTGCTCAGTGCTATTTGTATTATCTCGGTAGGCATGTTCATTTCCACTCTCGCCCGATGAGAATCATTGCCTCGATATATTTTGCGATAGTCTTGGCTGATTTCGGATTTTGGCTTGCCGCTGGTCTACAAGGCGATATATTTTCTATGCCTTATTACTATCTGACCTGGAGTTTGCACTTCTTCAGTTTGCTATCGTTACTTGGCTATATCGTGAACAAGTTGTTTTTGCCCCAAAGAATTTGGCAGATACTCTTGGTTGTCTATGTCACTGCGCGCTCTTATGAGTTAGTCGCAGGAGGTCTGGTTTTGGGCGGCGAGAGTCTTGGCGCTGACCTCAATATTGTATTTGGTTATCTCTGGCTGGTATTCCCGGCGGGTTTGGCGATGTGGTACCTGGGCTTTACGTCTTCCAGCTGTCGTTCTCAAGATATTGATCTGCAAACTCACCTTGTTTCCCCCCATAGTCAACGCTTGGTCGGCTGATAACCCCTTCCGTGTGCAATGAGTTCCATTTATTATTGTGCGCGTTAATTGAATGATGCGCTGGTAGCTTCGCATCTACATACGGCCTTCAGCGGCATCGTTTATAGGTCTAGGCCCATCAGCGTTGTCACCTACGATATTGGATATAGTAGGGGTGCGAATCCGGTTTACGCCCAGGCAGCCGAAGTTTTCGAGCCACTAATTTAGTGGGCTCTTTTATGTCTAATAAATACCCATCCACTTAGGGTCCAGTCGCCACGACTGTATCGAGAACTCCCGAGTATTCGGATACTTCCTTGACGGTAAAATATTAGCTTCGATAGTTGTGGCATGTGCGTAACAAAACTACTATCAGCACCATGTCCGACAATGAGTACCAGATTCGAAAAATCATCCACATCGATATGGATGCCTTTTTTGCCAGCGTGGAGCAACGTGACAATCCGCAACTGCAGGGTGTACCTGTTGCAGTGGGCAGGTCTGCTAAAAGAGGCGTTGTCGCTGCAGCCAGTTACGAAGCACGCGAATTTGGTGTGCGCTCCGCGATGCCGTCTGTAACTGCGGCGCGGCGCTGTCCTTGTCTGGTGTTTGTACCGCCGCGCTTTGAGGTATATCGCGATGTATCGCGACAAATCCGGGAGATATTTTTTCGTCATAGCGACCTCGTTGAACCGCTTTCCCTGGACGAAGCCTATCTTGATGTAACCAAAGATAAACAGAAAATTGGCAGCGCCACCCGCGTCGCGCAGCTCATCCGGTCGGCGATACACCGAGAAACTGGACTCACAGCCAGTGCCGGAGTTAGTTACAACAAATTTCTCGCCAAGGTGGCATCGGATCAAAACAAGCCTGATGGTGTCTGCGTTATTCAGCCACATGAGGGGGAGGAGTTTGTCGCCTCGCTACCCGTACGCCGTTTTTATGGCGTCGGACCCAAGACAGCCGAGCGCATGGCTAAGCTGGGCATCAAGGCGGGAGCAGATATACGCGATAAAAGCATGGAATTCCTGCTAGGGCACTTTGGAAAGTCTGCGGACTACCTGTATCACGCTGCTCGTGGTATTGATCAGCGATCAGTTCGATCAGATCGCGTTCGTAAATCTGTGGGCTATGAACGTACTTATGGGGAGGATCTAGTAAAAGATATCGAGGTGAGTGAGGCACTTCAGAAAATTATTGAGGGCGCGTGGCAACGAATCGAGAATAATAACGTTAGGGGTCGCACGGTTATTTTGAAAGTAAAATACGCTGATTTTCGACAAATTACCCGCAGCAAGTCAGGCGAGAATTATGTTACTAACAAGAGCCAGCTTTCTGACATAGCGCATGAACTGATTACACCGCTCCTGCCGGTGCCTCAAGGTGTTCGGTTACTTGGGTTAACGCTGTCTGGACTGACGCAAATGGGATCACTGCAGGCTATAAGCCTGGATTCCAGTATGCATCACGTCCAGCAAGTGTTCGAATTTTGACAGTATGTGCGAATGCATTTGTCGAATGTGACTGTAACGCGCGCCTTGTAGCTATCGCACCCGAATAAAGGTCGAGGTCTCGCCTCCAGCACTGCTTACCGTCAGCTTGTTCTGTTTGAATTCAATAATAGTGCTTTCTGTCGAATCGTTTATGGGTTCTACGTTGTCTGTATTGTCGATGGCCAAGGTTATTACATTGCCCTTCAGCGCCCAGGTCCCGTTGATCGTTCCTGCTTCGCCCTGTCCCAGAGTGGTGCTAATAAAACCTTCACGCAGCAACTGTGCGGTGTACTGGCCGCCTTGTGAGAAGCTCATGGTCTCCCTTTCCTCGCCAACAGTACCCTGCCAGTCTCCAATTAGAATGGCCTGATACTGGGATGGGGCGATAACCGGGCCACTGCGTTCACAGGCGGTAAGACCTGCTACAAGAAGTGGCAGGAAAAGCCAAAGAAGCAGAGCAGTGGGTGACGTAAAACTCGACCCTGGAGTTTTGTTGGTCAAGCTGGTTTGAGCTATGATCTTACGCCTCATTGGAATTCCTTGTGCGTTTTTTGCCACTTGTCTTAGGATTGTAGAATTAAGTATAGGCAAATTCAAAGGCGTTTTGCAAAAGTTCTTGAAACCGGGTTTACATGCAAGCCAAGATTTACTTTGATTTAGGGCGGCACCGGCTCGAATAAATGTCGACGCATTACAGGGTTAGAGCTGGGAAAACATGGTTTGAATGAGAGGTTCAAAAATCAGTCTGCTGAACGCATTTTGTAAATTGCGCGCAGCAGCGCCGACATAACGGGCTGCCCCGTTTTTTTAACAAATACACTCACCTTCAGATCAACAAATTTATGTCCTCTCTTCTCGAAGAGCGTCTGAATGTCACACTCCACCTGCAGTAGAGTACCCCCTCGAACGGCGGCATAAAACTGAGATTCAGTTTGTAAATGTATCCATGGGTTCATGTAAACGTTAGCGGCCAGCACCCAATTCGTTAGCCCGAGCATAAAACCGGCATTCGCAAAATCACCCTGTTTAACCAGGTGCAGCGCGGGCATTGCGCACGCATCTTTTAGATAACTGGGAATCTCGCAGTTCTGATCCCACCACACTTCAAGAGCCGACATACCCACCTCCTGCAGCCGATGCATTGTTTCAAGGTTCGCTGGCGGCGGAGGGCGGTTGGGTTCCACTAATACGTCGCCCCGCATGCTGGGTGGTTCTGGTAATCTCGCCAGGGATACCTCCCCACTGGCATTGAGTGTTCCCGTGGAATCGAGAAGCGCACTTTGGTATGACGAGTCGGATATATCAGTCAGCTTCACATCAAAGCTATCACCGTCATAGGTAGGCTTGTGTATCACTACTTTGGAATGGCCTCGTGTCAGCCACTCCATTCCCCAGGCCTGGACGCCAGGGTGTATAAGGTAGGCAGACACGACGACGCCCGGCACCAGTCCTCCTTTGAATCCATAGCTCCGAGCCATCTCGTCGGAGTGAATTCGGTTATCCGAATCGGGGGAGGTGTTGAAAGCAATGGCTTGCCAATCTCGTGGAGTGTGCATGCGTTGATCCTATACTAAAAGGGGATACAAATTTGACTGGCGAACCATTCAGCCACGCTATATTCTGCCTCGAAATCGGGTGCGTATTCTAATCGCCGCCGCGCCATTAAATTCCGCATCTTGCCAAGGTAAAGTATTACTACCTGTATACTACTTCTTTGGCAGTATATACCTTGCCCCGGATGTCGTAGCCAGCAGGCGAGAATAGCCACAGATGCCAGCGCAAATTTAGAGCCAGTCGGCTGGAGATTTTTGACGATGAGCGTTTATAGCAGTATTCGCGCTTTCCTGGACAAACGCATCGACTATCCAGCAGCAATTGCCGGGGCCATTGTTCTAGGAAGTATCGTATTTTTCATCAACATGGACCATGGCTGGAATAGCGCTTTATTGGCTGCGGCAAAACAAGCCACGTACACTTTTTTTGCCGGGGGTTATATGGTGCGGTTAAACGAGCGCATAGCGCTGGCATTAAACCCGGCAATAGTCGCCGTTCCGGCTGGTATGGTGTGTGCAGGTGGCCTGGCGGTAAGTCTTACCTACCTTGTTCATAGCCTGAAGGGCACGCCGGAGCCGCTCAATTCGACGATTCCCACGATGTTACTGATCTCTATAGCCTTTCTGTTCCTCGGTGCGAGAGCGCGGGATAAAAGGTCTCGTGAGCAATCGACACAGGACGCTAATTGAACACTTCGCTTTGACGATATGCTGGATCGTGGGCGATAGGGGCTTTCCAGATTGTAAAAATAGAAAACACCGGGGTTGGCTCCAAAGATCGTTAGAATCGGCTCCTTCATCGAAAACCCCGTCAGACCGAGTAAAATTAGTAGCCTATCAAGGTTTCGCGACTGCGGCTGACTGGTGCTTTGCGCCGAAAATCTGGGGGTGCAGTCATGCGGCAAGCTCATTAAGATACTGTTTGCGGTTTCTGGTGGCAGCAGGTGATGGTTTTTTTGTTGCCCTCTTCGCGATGAGTCAGTGCAACAGAGCAGGTGAGATAATTTCAAATGATCAATGAGGACGACGTTCAGGAACAAAAACGGATGGGCACAGCCATGCAGGTGTTGGCTTGGATAGTACTGCTCGCGCTGGGTATCTTCTTTTTCAGTGATTTTCTCGAAAAGCAACACAATCCCAATCAGTCCTTGCAGACGCGCTATTCCGATGAGGGGATACGAGAAGTTGTGTTGCAGCGTAATAAATCCGGCCATTACGTCACCGCGGGGGAGATTAACGGCAAGCCGGTAACGTTCATGTTAGACACTGGGGCGACTGGCGTGGCGATTCCAGAAAGCCAGGCGGCCAACCTCGGGCTGCGTCGCGGCGCCGCTTTTCCTACCCAGACTGCAAATGGCATGTCTACGAGCTATGCCGCGACGCTCGATCGAGTCAGTGTCGGCGGTATTGAGCTCTATGACATTCCCGCCGGAATCACGCCAGGCCTAAAAACCAGGGAGATACTCCTGGGAATGTCTTTTTTGAAGCATATAGAGTTCACGCAGCGGGGCGATACACTGACTCTGCGACAGTAGAAATGCGATACCCTATCAAGTCTGGCTGTGATGCTTTGGCATTGTGAGGGTATGCGTCTGGACGTTTTACCCCGGCGCCTGCCTCTTCACTTCGGGTAAAGCCGGTAAAGCCAGGTTAATCATGGGAGGTTAGAACAATCAGTCTGCGCATGATGTGAACTGGTCAGTGGTGGAATGGGTGAGTCGCGGCCATTACTGGGCTGGCTCAGATGTCTACCGGCACAAGGCGCACAATCTGCCCGCCGTCAGTGTGTTCCAGTAATAGGTAAACGTTGCCGTCAGGTCCCGTTTCAATATCGCGAATGCGCGCGAGTTGCTTGAGGAGAACCTCGTAGTGAACAAAGCGACCGTTTTCATCGAGCACAATGCGGTACAGCTCCGAGCCTTTGAGCGAACCCACCAGCGCGTTGCCCCGCCAGTTCGGAAATTGTTTCCCTTCGTAAAAGATGAAACTTGAGACTGCTGGCGCGGGTGTAAGGTCAACCACTGGTTGTTCAATATCGTTGAGGTCGAAGGCGATATCCAGCCACTCACCGTACTTTATGGGTGTGCCATCGTAGTTTAGACCCATGGAGTATAGCGGCCAGCCGTAGTTGCGTCCGGGTAAGAGCAGGTTGAGCTCGTCGCCGCCGCGGGGCCCCATCTCGGTGGACCAGAGTTCCCCGGTCTCCAGATTGAATTCCAGACCCTGTGGACTACGATGGCCGTAGGTCCAGGTGGTGGGGTAAGCGCCTTCATTACCTATAAACGGATTGTCTGTCGGAACACGGCCGTCGTCGTGCACCCGATGTATTTTCCCCCAGGGTTTTGACAGATCCTGCACCCCGTCAAAATTACTCTTCCCCTTTATGCCCACACTGATGTAGAGAAAACCCGCGTCATCAAACGCCAGTCGGCCACCTGCGCCGACATCTGGTATGACAGAGTAATACTCCGGGCCCGGGTCCCAGATTTCTTCTTCATCTACCCATTGGCCATTGCGGATGCGTCCGCGCACAACTCGATTGAAACTCCTGTGGATGAGCCAGCACTCAGCGCATCGCTCGGTGTGATGCAGGTAAATCCACCCGTTGTTTTCATAGTCGGGGTGTAGGGCAACATCCAGTAACCAGCCATGTCCCCATACCAATATGGCTTCAAATCCGTCATCGAATACTTCCGGAATACCGCTCACCAATTCTGAAATCCGTCCCTTTGGTTCCACAATGCGCAGCCCCTTCATCTTCTCTGAAACCAGGATGCGTCCATCGGGCAGCGGCTGGATCGAAAATGGGAGGGGATCCAATTGATTAGTGACCACCTCGACGCGAAATTTTTCCACTTCCGTTATGACTACGCCTTTGGGAATAGTGACTGGCGCGTCCGTGTTGAATTCAGTGAAAAGGCGGTCCACCCGTCGCTCGGCAATATAAATCGCCAGGCCGCGGATTTCCTCGGGTGAAAGTTGATCCGACCACGCCTGCATGCCGTTTTGTGGAAAACCGTGAGCGATACTTTTGCTCAGATCGGCGACTGAATCACCGTGTGTCAAATCGACGCCAATGAGGGCGGGGCCTAGCGGTAGATTGCCGTGAAGGTCGGCGCCATGGCAGTTACCGCAATGCTCTTCGAAGTTAGCGACGAAAGGGTCGACTGCACTGCCATTTCTCAAAAACATGAAGGCGCCGAATGCGAGAAGCACGATGACCAAAGAAATAATCAGTATTTTTTTCAGAGTGGTTACCTATGAGCGCCTGTGATTACTAGATAAAAAGCATAACTGCTATCGGGGAATCGTTTCTATATTCTTTGCGTAAATGCCATTTCAGTCTTCCTCAGCCGGAAAAGCGTATGAAATCCGGTCGTGTTCATTGGGGCCGGTGGCCACCAAAATTCACCCTGTAGGACCGTTTTTCTGGTATTTTTGGCATCCGTCTCGAAGTATTGAGGTATATCACCATGTCTGTAAACCGAGTTTTGCATCTTTTGCCGGCTTTCAGCCTGATTTCGCTGTGTCTCCTCCTGTCCGCCTGCAGCGATAGTGATAACAACCAGGACACGCCTGATCAGCAGCCTATTATTGCTTCTGCGCGGGTGGCAACCGAGGCAGACCTGCTGTCTGGGCCGCTCGCCCGTGGCGTTGCCGGTGACTACGTGCTGGAAAATGAGTATCTGCGGGTCATTATTCAGAAGCCCGGGAGACAGTGGCTCAGCATTGGAACTTTTGGGGGCAATATCATCGATGTGAGCCGCAAGGACGAGACCGGTGGCATGCTGCCCGATCACCTGGAAGAGTTCATTATTGGCCTGAATATTGAGAACACGCCGAACTATACAGACGTGCGCATCGAGAACGATGGCAGTGATGGCCAACCCGCCATGATCTGCGCTATCGGGCCTGATGACTTACTGGAACTCGCTAATGCCAGTTCTGCGGTTAGCGCTTTCGGTATTCCGTTGCCGCCCGCTGCCGATGATAAGGATCTGCCCGTCGAGATTGAAACCTGCTACAGCCTGGAGGTAGGTGCTAAATATGTCGTGTTAGATAGCACCTTCAGGAATCTCGGTCTCGAGGCGTTTGATGTCTACATGACGGAATACCTGAACGGCTCCGGACAGGTCGGGTTTTTTCAGACCTACGCTGGCTTCGGTGACCCGACGCTGACGCCCTCGTGCCCGCAGGAGTCTTACGTCGCTTGCGAGGCCTTGGAGGGCGGCATGTGTGACCAGTGTAATTTCGTTGCCTATGCCGGCATAGATGGCGCCTCGGGCGTTTCCTACGGGGTGATTCACCGTGAACAGGGCTCTTCCAGCTTTTCGCAGGTGGGCGTTAATATCATCGTATACGGTGCTTCGGCGGCGGAGCTTCTCGTGGGACTTATCCCCTCAAACTACACCGTCCCTGTTGAGGGCTGGTTGCGGCTGCGGCGGTATTTTGCCGTCGGTGACGGCACCGTTGCCAGTATTGCCGACATTCGAAACGAGATATTCGGTATTGAGGCGGTCGAAGTACGTGGCACTGTGAGCAGCGCAGGAGAGCTATTGAACGGCGCGCAAGTTGCGGTGTATCAAGTGCTGGATCCGCTGGCTAACCCACCCAAACTGTTTGTAGTCAACCACAGCACTACCAATTCTGCCGGCGAATACAGCCTCAGTGTTCCTCCTGGTGAATACCAGATCAGGGCTAATATGGAAGGCTATCGCTTTCCCGATAGTGATCCTTCAACATTAGTGGTAAGGGCAGACACTGCGGTGACCCGCGACTTCGAAATGCCGCAGTCAGGCTTTCTCGAGGTCACGGTCATAGACGAGATCGGACCCGGGCCCGCTAAGCTGCAATTGGTAGGCTTTGACCCTAGTCCGCCACCGAAGAATGTTGTTGACACACTTATCGGTGGTCAAGACGCCGGAGTCTTTGACGATTACAAGGCCGACGAATTGCCTTTTGGTATCGCCCTGGCCGCTTTTATCGATCGCACGGGTGTCAGCGAGCGGATTACTGTTGAACCTGGTGATTATCAATTGGTGATTTCCAGAGGGCCTCGATACTCCGCTTTCAAACAAGACATAACGATCACGCCCGGGCAGGCCACCGTCGTGCAGGCGGAGATTGTGAAGTTGCTTGACGACAGTGGCTTTGTGCACGGCGATTTCCACGTTCACTCTATCGACAGTCCCGACTCCGAAGTGACTCGTGCGGAGCGCGTGGCCGTAATGCTGGCAGAGGGGATGGACTTTTTTACACCCTCAGATCATGGTTTTCGCTCCGACTTTGGCCCTACCTTGCAATCCATGGGAGTACAGGACCTGATTGGGGTGGCGCCAAGCGGTGAAACCACCACTTTCGATTATGGGCATTTCAACAGTTGGCCGGTGACAATTGATCCAGACAACATCAGTGGTGGCGCCTTGGATTGGGCCGGTCCCGCGCCTGCGGGAATGGATTTTCCCGCTTACGGAAGCTTCAGCCTGCCGCCCGCTGAAATTATCTCTGGATTGCATGACGACCCCAAGGATAACCTGGTGCAGATTAACCACATCGCTGGCTATTTTGGTTCTAGTGGTCTGGCAATAGACACGGCTATGAAGCCGCCTACATCCAGCGCGGATCTGGCAGCCAAAAGACTCGATCCTTCCATCGGAAATGCCTTTGATGATGGGTTTGATGCACTTGAAGTTTGGATTGGCACTAATGGTCTGGGCGGCATAGATGCGGAGTTCCTGGCCCAAAATGCCGGTGATTGGTTCAACATGATTAATCAGGGTCTTGTGTACACTGGTATTGCTAATTCCGACACCCATGACCGCAGGTTCACCCGGACGTCAGCTCGCACATTGATTGCCAATGCGACCACTAATCCACCCGACATCGCGGCAGATGCCGATGGACTCGCGGCGAATGTGTTGGCCGGTAAAGCGGTGGGTACCAATGCGCCGTTCTTTTTGCTGCGGGCGGATGGCGAGTTTGGCGGGGTGTTGCAGCGGGCGGGCTTGCGCCTTGAAGAAAACATTACAATGCCGGTAGATGCCGGGAGTGATGTCATACTGACTGCCACCATTAGCACCCCGAAATGGGCGCCGGTAGATATCGTGGAATTCTACGTTAACAACCAGCCGGAACGCACTACCGATATCGCTACAGCCGCCCGCTACGGCGTTTGTTCGAACGCAGTGGTCAGCGCTGGTGATGCTGGTTGGGAAGCCGTGGAAGTTGTGGTTAATGATTCGGTGCAAGGAGGTTCACGTACAGACATTACCGTGACGCTAACACTGGAGGATATTACCGAGGATACGTGGGTTGTCGCAACAGTACGCGGCACTGATGGTATTTCCATGCCGCTGTTTCCAGTGTTACCGGCAAGCTTGAACACCGATAGCAATTTGACACTGGACGACCTGACGGATGGCAATCTTGGAGAGTCGGGTACGCCAGCGTTTGGGTTTACCAATCCTTTGTTTTTCGATGTCTCCGGCGATGGCTGGACGCCGCCTGGTGTGGCCAATGCCAGTTGTTCCCAGTAGCCTGGACCTCCCATCAGGTAACAGGGCATTGCTGGTTATTTGAATGGACATTGTCACACCGCGCACCCCGATCAAACCCAGCTGCGGTAGCATCGCTTTGAATGCCGCCCTGTTCCGGCGCTGCAACGGCATTGGTGTGACCGGGATATTGGGGCGTGTAGTGTATTGGCAGTTGGCTGGCGCTGCTCGCGACTGCAGCCGAGCGCGTTAGATTGCCAGCTAAAATAAGTACCCTGACTCCGCTGAACTCTCTGCCACGGGTGGAGGTCGTGATCGAGATTCCCCGGGGTAGTTTCGTCAAGCGCGATGGCAGTGGCCGAGTCGATTTTGTTTCACCTCTTCCCTGCCCCTACAACTATGGCTCGGTTCATCAGTATATTGGTGGTGATGGCGATTTTCTGGACGCTGTGGTCATGGGGCCTCGTTTGCCAGTCGGCAGCGTGGTGCAGGTAACCGCTTATGGCGCAGTTGGTTTGTCGGAGCGGTATATGTCTGACGACAAGCTTATTTGTGCAGTGCAGCCCATCAATGCCTATGAGCGGCGTAACATTGTGTGGTTTTTCCAGCTCTACGCCTTGTTTAAGGGCCTCCTTAACCGAGTTCGCGGACGGGCAGGGCGCTCTGAGTGCGAAGGGTGGGGTGACGCAACGGAGGCGATTGCCAGAGCAGTTCCGGTTCAAAACGCGCCTGTGGGGAATCGAGTCTCGATGCTGTAATGCTCAGATTACTATTTGGGCAGGGGCGCAGTGATCACGTGACGCTGGTGACTGCGCTTCGCTCGATTGTGACCCCGCTACTTCAGAAACATAGCTTTTTGCAATCAGATCAGCCCCATCGCTCTGGACGCCTCATTTAAATCAGCCGTGAAGGGGTCGACATCAGCATCTCTCTGCCAGGTATATTCCGTAGCCTTGGCTATATTCTCGGCTGTTTCAATTCCAAATAATCGGGTGATGATGGCCAAACTCATATCCATACCTGCAGACACTCCTGAAGAGGTAAAGAACTTGTCGTCCTCAACCCAGCGTGCCTTCTCGATCCACTGCACATTGCTGGATTGCTGGGTCGCCAGCGAAAAAAACTGTTTGTTTGAAGTAGCGCTTTTATGTTCCAGACAACCTGCCTTGGCCAGAAGGGCAGAACCGGTGCATACGGAGGCGACAATGTCTGCGCTCTCAGATTTTTCTTTGAGGAAATGCAGGAGGACACTATTTTCTAACTCGGCTCTGGTACCGAAGCCCCCCGGAACCAGCACGATATCCAGAGGTGGACAACTACTGAAATCGTGATCGGGTTCCACGCGAGGACCCGCATCCAGTGCAACCCCCAGCGCAGCGGCAACAGAATTCATATTTTGTGCAATCATCTTGATTTTAACGTTATCCGTGCCCAGCATCGAGAACATTTCCAGTGGACCAAACATGTCCAACATCTCGAAGCCGGGATAAAGGACAGCGCCAATCGTGAATGGGTGTGAACTCATTTTTTTATTCCAGGAGAAGCCACGACAGTAGAGGTTATACTCAATTTTCCACGATGGCGAGGTTCCCCGGCGCAGTCCATTTGCAGGTACCCTCTGTTGTCAGGATGGTTTAGTCTGATTGCTCTGCACAGGCTCGAAGGTTGATTATGCTGCACCACAAAATAGATTTAGACACGAATATCCTCACATTGACACCCGATGGTGAACTATCTGCTGCAGACTTTAAGCAACTCACTGATGTCGTAGACGCTTACAATCAGAGCAGCGAACCCCTGCGGGGCTTAATGATACTGACAGAGCACTTCCCGGGTTGGGATAGCTTTGGTGCCCTGTTCCAACATTTGAAGTTTGTTCGCGAGCACCGGGACCGGGTGAAAAAAGTAGCGGCAGTGAGTGACAGCGGTATTCTGATCGTTATGCCTCACATAATTGATCATTTTGTGCAGGCTGAAGTGCGGCATTTTGACTATGCAGACAAAGCGACAGCCCTGCAGTGGCTGTCATCCCCGGTTTAAGGAGAGAGTCTGCTCGCGGCAGAAGCCTTGCCAGTCATCGTCATTTCAGTGCAAGGGACCGAATGTATTTTTTGCA
>TARA_R110002072_G_scaffold233795_2_pt1 | contig 64693 bp, 46 predicted proteins | sample TARA_R110002072 | Tara Oceans TARA_R110002072 (sample SAMEA4397118) | marine metagenome | biome: Polar Biome; feature: [SRF] surface water layer (ENVO:00010504); material: water (ENVO:00002006), including particulate matter (ENVO:01000060) such as... | depth 5 m | reverse complement strand
CTCAGACTCTCATAACACGTGGATCAGTTTGAGGGATGCACTCCAACTTGATCCATGCGTACTTCATCGTGACTCTCTTGCGAAATACGCTGTGGCTCTATTTTAAGATTTCACGTTCCATTTCAGCTCGCTGCAGACGTTTTCTGAGGCGCTTGATCTCATCCTGCAACGCAGCAGTCGAGGCGTTGTCACCACACGGTTCAGACTGTGGAGCCAGCTTCGCGTGCCAATCCCTGAGACTCTTTGCAGCAACACCAACAGCGTCGGCGACCGCCTTGAACGAGTAACCCTGCTTGACGACAAGATCGACTGCATCCTGCTTGAATTCAACACTGAATGAACGACGTGGCCGCTTCAATTTCTCTGACATGGAGCTCTCCCGAATGAATTCCTTGAAATCCTTCAGGTATCCACCAGTCATGGCCTACCGCAGTCAAGGAGTTCGTCTGGGATTGCGAGCGCGTTACCATATTCAGCATTGTAGTCGAAAGGGATCTTCCTCAGTACTGCGACCGTTGCCAAGCGATCGATTAAGCGGCGGCTCCGTGCTGACCCCTGAAGCGTGTAACGCTCAGGAAACAGCCCACACAGTTCTGCACGGCTGACCTTATCTCTCGACTCCGAGAGCCACTCGAACTGCACTATAGGACGAGTCTGGTTGAGTGTATTCCTCATTCCACGCAGCACTTCAACCTCAAATCCTTCAACATCGATTTTCACGAAATCCAGATGTTGCAAATCGAGTTCAGCAAACACCTCGTCCCCGGTTTTGAGCGGTAGTTCAAGGTCCGCCGGTAATCCGGTCCTGTTCACAAATGAGCCTTGTCCCACATTCCCATTTTGGCCGCTGAAATACGGGATTTGCCCACTGTTGTCGGCAAGCCCATACTCTTCTATTTGGACGTTATTCAGCTCATTCAATCTAACGTTATTTCTTAATTGATTGATAAGTGATGGCATTGGTTCGAAGCTGTAAACTTTCTCAAACAGTCTCGAAAGGAAGAGTGTATGGTTTCCAACATTCGCTCCAATATCCCAAGCAACAGATCGTGATGAATTTTGCACTGTACTCTGGATCAAATTCAGTCCTGCTTCGTCGTAGGCGCCTCGAAAATATACGTGCCAATCAATATGCGAAGAAAGTTCGCCAATGAATTCTCCAGCGATGTGGGGGCATTGAAACGGCTCTGGAGGCATTCGTGACGGAAGTCGAACAAATATCCGTTGAAGTTTTTCTACGAGTGGATGTGGCAGGCCACGCTTTCTTCCAACAGCTCCAAATAATGTCTCAATTGCTGTTAGCGAGTGGGCTAATAATGTCATCGTTTTCTGCCTGTTAACCAAAGTGCGACCAGTGCGAAATAGCCGCGCGACTGTTCCTGCTATGCGGTTTGCCGAACTTCCTGGGCTCCATCGAATTCCAGCAACAATGATAGAGATTTGACAATATTGCGGCGGTCCAAGTGGTCAATGTCTGGCAACTTTTCCACTTTTAATAGTTCGTTGCCATTTCGCACACTTTCGACCAACTGTTGGATTGTACGTGTCTGTTCAGTGATGTTAAATGCGTTAATCCACTGTCCACGCCTGCTCTCTTCGATTAGACGCTGCCCATCGGGATTTCCTTGTGCACTAGCCAGGATGAATCGGTTCGCACGGATGTACTCATAAAGCTTGCCGCAGACACAGCTTGGGTCCGATGTCCAGAAAAGCAACAGGACATCGGCATCCAGCATCAATCGAACTGCCTCGGAATGTTCGACATAATCCACCGCCCGTACGAGGTCCTCGATCGCAGAAGCTCTCGCCAATTCCCGAACCGTTCCGGGGCTGCCACCAATGAACTCAAACTGAACATCACGGAACTGCCGTTCGTCACTATTTCGAGCGTGAGCAATGGCACTGAAGAAATTGTCCATCCTCATGTCAGGGTGGGCAAAACCAAGGTAACGAAAAACGCAAGTTGGTCTGTCGGGCTGCACTTTGTGTGAGTCATGTACGGACAAGACTGCTCGGAAAGTCTCTTCATCATAACCGTGAGGCAACACAGACACTTGCGATGCCTTTTCAGGATGCGTCTTAATGATCTGATTGGCCATACCTTGTTCGATAACAGTAATTTGATCAGCGTTCGCGAGAAAGCGTCTTTCTAATGCTGCATCGATTGACCTGATTGGCCAAAGCTGATGTCGCCCCTGGAACGATGTAGGGTTCCCTGCCCAGACATCCTGTATATCGACATGTAGTCGCAATTGTGGACGTTCCTGTTTCAATCGAAACGCGCACCACAATGCGCTAGGGTGCCCCAGGTTCACGACCAAAGATTCGATTTTTTCCCGGTCAATGATTTTAAGAGCTGCTCGATATGCCCCGATTGCCCACAGGACGTGCGAGTCTGGATACAATGGACTCACAAGAAACCTCGCCAACAATCGATCAACTGCTCTGATGATGGATGACGGGTACAGCGGAATTCTAATGATTTGGTCACTTCGAACAGCCTTGGGACACAGATGGTGATCACTTGCCCAAAATCGCTGTATACCTTCCGTAACAACCCAGACTTCGTGCCCTAGTTCTGCTAGATACTCAGAAAAATAATAAACTCGTTGAACACACGAACCGCCCCGAGGTGGATAGATTGCACTGAGGATTAACACCTTAGATTTCAATGGTTGCCTCATTCGATAAAGGTGGCGTCAGCCAACAGCAATGAATGCGTCACCAAGCTGTCCAGCCACCGTCCACGAGTAGATTGTGGCCTGTCACATAGCTGCTGGCATCGCTGGCCAGAAATACAACTGCCCCTTTCAGTTCATACGGAAGACCGTGTCTTCCCAGCGGAACTTCCTTGCGGTCTACTATAGCAAGAGGGGCTCCACGATTCGGACAAGGGCCGGGGCTCAGACAGTTAACCCTGACACCATCTTGAGCCCAGCAGCAAGCCAGGTGTCGAGTTAGCTGCACTACACCACCTTTGAGGCCGTGGTATGCGGCCGGACTGAAATTCCAATCGGAATTCGGTGGGGGAGGGTATGATCCGGTCACTCCGTACATCGATCCCAACATCACAATGTTTCCACGTGAGTCGGTTGATGTCGCGTGGCGGTGGAGTTCTCGCGCAAGCAGAAAGTAGCCAGAAAGGTTTTGCATCTGTCGGTCAAACTCTTCGCCACTAATGCTTCTCCAGTCTTTTGCTATTCCCTCGTGAGCATTGTTAATCAGGATGTCAATCTTGCCAGCGTCAGTGACTGCACGCGAAAATCCATTCAGGATAGACGCTTCGTCCAGATGATCGATCTCAGCAACTAAGTGAGAAGTGTCGTTCTGAGTGGGAAGAGATCTTGCGAACTCTTCCGCTCTGGATTGCTGCCGACTTGATACGACAACTCTGCATCCTGCTTCTGCAAGTCCACGAGCCATTGCCCTGCCAAGGTAGCCTGTGGCCCCTGTTATAAGTGCCGTCCGCCCAGAAAGGTCGAATAGCTCAGAAATGGATGGCTCTTTTTCCATAATTGCTTCGGACATGGAATCTCCCATCCTTCGTCAAGGCGGCATTTCGCTGGCATTCTGTCGTGGCCAGCAATGACGAAATCGTTAGCCAGCGGCGCGAAACAAGGATTCTCGATGGAACTCTCCTGTTCTCTGGATCCCTTCCTCAAGGTCGACTTTGGCGTCAAAACCAATCAGTTCCCTCGCCTTAGTCACACTCGGTACTCTGAGCTCCACATCGGCATAATCTTTTTGCACGAATCGGATGGAAGATTTACTGTCCAGAACTCGAACGATTGTTTGGGCCAGACCATAGATGGTGATGACAGCGCGGGCATTCCCTATATTAAATGCTTCACCAACTGCATTTGGATGGATCATTGAAAGCATTAGTCCGTCGACAAAGTCATCAATGTAACACCATGCGCGAATCTGGTTACCGTCTCCGTGAATTTGAATTTCTTTGTTTTGCAGGGCCAGACGGACAAACGTTCGAGTTGCTCCCTCTCCCACTTGGCCGGGACCGTATACGTTAAATGGCCTTAGTGTCACGGTTGGCATTCCAAACTCCTGATGGTAGGCGGTTGTCAGGTGTTCGGCAGCGAGCTTGCTGACGGCGTATGTCCAACGAGCTTCGCCGATTGCGCCAATATGCGTCTCATGTCCTTCCTCCGCACGAAATGCTGTCGATCCAAACACTTCACTCGTAGAAAAGTCAACAAAACGCTCAAGATTATCGTTGGCGCGTGCAGCTTCCAGCGCGTTAGCTGTGCCAATCATATTTACGCACATAGTTTCAGTTGGCCGCTTGATGACTGTGTCGATACCGGCGATCGCCGCGCAATGGACGAAGATATTTGCGCCTTTTGAGGCTTGCCGCAGATCATCAGGATTGAGGACGTTTCCCCGAACGATTGACACATTCGGGTGGTTTGCATATGGCTTGCCGCTGAGTGCGTCTCGCCGAAAGTCGTCATACACAACGATCTGATTTTGCTGGTAGAGCCGCTCAATAAGAGTGGAGCCAATAAATCCTGCTCCACCTGTGATAAAAACTCGTTTTCCCGTTATTTCCAAATCCATTACAGCAAATCCCTTCGCGTTATCTAAATGAGGCGTTGTACGAGTTCGAGCAGCGCAGTTTTGTTTTTTTCGTTTGTCCATGAATTAGCGATTTGATCAGAATGGCGTTTAAAGCCTTCTATGTCTTCGCGAGTCAACGAATTCAAAGACTTGGCAAGAGAGGCAGCTGAGCACGTTTCAGCAACAACACCAAGTTGATGTTCACGAACTAGCCTTCCCATTGCTGTCTGTGGGCCAATAGCAATCCCTAGTCGTCCTTGAACAAAGTCAAAAAACTTGTTGGGTAGCGTCGTTTGATAATGAAGATTTGTCTGAGGTAACAGGAACACCCCTAAATCATAATGATTAATCCGAGACGGAATTGCCTGGACGGGTACGGGAGAATGGAAGATTACTTTCGGGTTTTCTTTGCAACGCTCGTGTAGTCTCGCAAGGTAGCCCTTCTGGGGGTCGCCCATCAATATCAGATTCAGAACAAATCGGTCGTCAAGAAGTTCCATCGTGTCGATAAGAAGTTCGATGCCTCTTGACGCCTGTGAAGCTCCGTGATGAACCAGAGAAATTCGCTCGGTCAGCACTGGCTGGGGTCTTAGTTCTGCTCGGTCTGGGTAGTTCACGAGCACGGTGGGGGATACGTCGAAGTTCTGGCGATAAAGGTCAGCAATTTCTTCAGAAACGGTCATCACGGTCGAAGCCTGTGAGCAGTACTTTTGAAGCAGGTGCTGCATATAAGATTTCCATAGTTTTCCCATCGTGGTTTCTGGAGGGAAATACGGATATTCTGGATAAAATTCATGCGCGTCGAACAATACGGGGGCGCCTTGGCCGACTCGCAGGCCAACGGGCAGAGCGTCCAGGTCATTTGCTATAACGAGGTCGACGCGATCTTCTCTCGCCAGGCTGTCAATTGCTTTCACCCATGATTGCCCCCAGTAGTGTCGTTCGTAGCACTGGGTACTTAGCAGTCCTTTGGTCCACAATTTAATGGCCCGACCGACGAGCCGGTTCTGCTGTCTGTTGTATGGTTGCGGAAGCTGAATGAACTTCCAAATCGGTATAGTTGGCGGGCCGCTCGCTATGCAACAAATTTCGTAGTCTGCACTTAAGTTTCGCACCTGTCGGTCGACTCTCGCGTCCTTAGCGATATCTCCGGTGCATAGAATCAAGATTCGGCGCACATGCTTGCCTTTGGTTTCAGTCTCGAAGAATTGAGCCGAGCCACGGCGTTTTCTTGAGCCGTATGAGTTGCGGAACTGAGCGATCGGTAAATCAATGGAAGTTGGCGGTCTGAGCTGCATGTTGAGTCACAGCTACGGAATGTGAATGTCCGTTGCTGTTGCCTGATGCGAACCAAGCGTAGCAGCTTGCTTTTGTGCCGATGCCTCTCAGGCCGTTTGCTTTAACTGATTTTGGTGAATGTTGAGGTAGAGTTCAGCAAAACATTCCAATTGCTTCGCCGAATTGAATGACCGAATTGCGATATCTCTTGCAGCGGTTCCCATTTGAGTGCGTAGCTCATGACTCGAGTGCATTCGTGTAAGTGCTTCTGCGAGCTGCGTTGGATTGCGCTCATCAATAAGCAGTCCGTTGACCTGGTGTTTTATAACTTCTGGTATACCTCCGATTGCAGATGCAATGGCTGGGATGCCGCGTTCGCTTGACTCGCATAGGACGAGTCCCAAGGCTTCTTCGCTCCCGTCGTCAGCCTTACAGGCTGGGTGCACGAGCACATCGATTTTGCTGTTTAGGAGCTGAAGAATTTCAGTACTACCGACGCTACCTGTACACTGAACCGCATGCTGGATATGTAGTGATTCGATGAGCCAGTCTATTCTGTGGCGAAGTGGTCCGTCTCCGGCGAGTATTAGCTTGGAGTTTGGGTGTTTCTCGTGGAATTTTGCGAACGCGACTAATAGGTCATGGTGTCCTTTGCTTGAGACCATGTTAGCGATGCAGCCGTAAGTGACGGTTGCGGCATCGTGTGTTCGCGGTTTCCACTCCCTTATTTGAGTGCCAAGATGAATTGCTGTTCCTTTGTTCTCGGGGCAGCCGAGCTGTCTTCCTTTGTTGAGCAAAAAGTCTGAAACAAAGTGGCACATGGAGCTGAAAGCGAATACTTGTTTCAGGCGACGGATTCGTGTGGAGCTGAATGGTGCGAGATTAATGTCTCCACCGTGGAATGTCGTTACGACAGGGGTGTTGAAATACTGGATAAGTTGAGCTTTCTCGCCTGCAAACCCGCCGTCTTGGACATGGATTATGTCTGGCGCGTAAGAGCGTCGAATTTGTTGAGCAATTGACCTTTCCAGAAGCGTAGATGCAATTTTTCCGGCTCGACCACTGATACGTCGCCCAACACTGCTCCGTATTTTGGTGGGGACAGCTAATGAACGAACAAATTGCAGATTCTGTGGCTTGCCTGCAGGGTGGTGGCGAACGCAAAGGACGGCATTAGTGAACCGTTGATCAGTGTTTGTGGCTAACCGTGTTAGGTAGTCTGCTTTCTTGTTGCCGAACTCGGACATTAAGTGAAGGATCCGGATTTTGTCTGGCAATGTTGAGCCTCCTGTCCATGAAATAGGCACGCGAATTTTTGGGCCGAGGGCTATGTTTTTTGGTATACGAAAAAGTCAGCTTGCGAGTCGTTTCCTTTGAACGGATTCTCTACGATTTGACTTAGCCGGAACTGGTTGAAGTTGTCGGATATGTGTTGCCTGAAATCGCGATCGCAGTGATGAGGTGATTCGTGTCTCTTGTCAAATGCTGTTGAAAAAATGATCACGTACCGTGTTGAAGCCGCGAAGAGATCACGCAGGTGAGCCTCGAAAATATGTTGTTCGACAAGGTGGAAGATTACGTCGATCGAAAGAGTCAGTTCTGCCTTGTCCATCAACGGATGGGCTGTCTGGGTGTGTAGATGAAATGATTTTGAAGTATCATGCTCAAATTTTGCTTTGCATAGTTCGATGGCTCGTGGCGAAACGTCGTAGCCTCGATAGTGTGGGAACTGATAGAGGTCTAACTGGTTCCCGTCTCCGCACCCCAGTTCAAGTACGCTTGAAATTTGAGACTGTGCTGCAAACTCATTTAGAAACTGTGCCTTGAACTTGGCGTTGGTGCCGAATGAGCCAGCTCCGGAATCTCCGCCAGATTGATAACGCTGCTCCCAGTAGGACTGAGACGAAAAGGACCTGTTTTGAAGCTCGTTAAGTGCCCTTGATACGATGTTTGGGCCCAGCCGTCGCTGAATTCCACGAGACAGGCGGCCTGAAATTGTTCCTAGAGTTTGTTGCATCTCGTGCCTCTTGATTTCGTGTGGTTTCACATTTCGCTTGTCTCTTGAGAGTGAAGAGACTTTATTCAGGCGGCAGAAAGTTCGTTAGCATTCTGGTCGCTTATTGTGTTGACGCTTATTTGGGCGGGGATGATGCAGACGCCGTGCTTTCTCGTGTAGGGGTGGCCAGCTCCTGCGAGGCACCTTGGAATAACAGTGAAGGAATGTATTGACTCCCATTCTGCATACCGCTGGCCGCCGTACCCAAGGTTTAGCTGTAATCTGTATTCGCCAGGAGGGAGGATGTTGAACGGCATGTTTATTTTGATGTTTGAGCGCTGCCCGCCCTTTATTGCGTCGATACCATGCTCTTCGGTTGCCAGACTTCCAATTCGCTCCCCAGTGTCTTTAGACCATATAACCATTAAAATGTGCGATCGAGAAATATTTGCGCTTATAGAAAGGTCAATCTGAATTGTCATGCCGGAAGTTGAAGTTACCACCGTTTCGTCAGCCTCAGTTGATTCTACCTTCAGATTGTGGATTGTGGCATTTTCAGTGGAATTAGGGAAAGCTGCCAGGTTCTCAGTGCTTGGGCATAATAATTTGGAATATACGTCGATTCCGTCTGTCGCGCGGCCATCGAAGGCAACGCGGCCAGAGTCGAGTACGACGCAGCGGTCACAAAGTGACCGAACTGCGGGCATATTATGGCTAACAAACAGCACTGTGCGACCCGATGAAGCGACCTGGCTCATTGTTCCGAGACACTTCCTCTGAAACTCAGCGTCGCCAACGGCCAGGACTTCGTCGACTATAAGTATTTCCGGTTCCAAAAACGCAGCTACAGCAAAAGCGAGCCGCACTCTCATGCCACTGGAGTACCGCTTGACTGGAGTGTCTAGAAACTGCTCAACCCCAGAGTAGTCTACGATCGCATCAAACTTGCTGTCGATTTCTTTGCGTCGCATTCCGAGAATAGACCCATTCAGGTACACATTTTCTCGCCCCGATAGTTCTTGATGGAAGCCGGTCCCAACTTCGAGAAGGCTGCCAACGCGACCAGCTAAGACTGCTCTGCCCGATGTGGGGGGCGTTATTCCGCTCAAGATTTTCAAAAGTGTTGATTTGCCGGCACCATTCCGGCCAATGATTCCCACCACTTCTCCATCGTTTACATTGAATGAAACGTCATTCAATGCCCAGAATTCGCTTGTGCGTCCAGATCCTCCTCCTCCGTTCTGAAGTATGCGGAGCGGCGTTGAAAGCGTTTCGCTAACTGCTTCACGAAGCGTACGGTACCCCAATTGCCTGTTGGTGCCGATTCGATATCGTTTGCTTAGTTTTTCAAGTTTTACGGCTGCTCTGCTCACGGCGATGCGAACTCCTGTCGTCGTGTTGTACGTTTGATAAATGTTCGCCTCAGACTATGTCTGCAAAACGAGCCTCGGATCGTCTGAAGATTGCTAAGCCAGCAACAAGTACCGCGAGCGCCATGCCTGCGGACGCAAACAGCATACCTCCTTGCATAGGCTGGCCTAGAATCGCTGTCCTGAAACTGCTGACGATTGATGTCATCGGATTGCAGTAGATGAGTGCAGATTTGACTATATCGAACGTTCCTGTCGCATCTTCGGCGTGTTTCGCTGGAAGAGCCATGTAGATGGTTGGTGTGGCGAATAGCCAAATTTGAATCATGAAGGGGACGGTGTAGCGAAAGTCTCGAAAGGATACGTTTAGCGCTGAAATGATACACCCAAGACCTGCTGCCGTGGCAATGCAGAGTAGGAAAGGCACAGGCACAAACAGCAGTTGCCAGCCTGGTGAGATTCCATACCAGCACATCAGTACTGCAAGCATTCCGCATGCCATGAAGAAGTCCACAACTGCAGTCCCCATAGCTGACACTGGAACGATCAATCGTGGGAAATAAATTTTGGTAATAATCGAGCCGTTGCCGACGATGCTGTTGCTTGCTGCTGCAAGTGAAGACGCGAACAGCTGCCAGAGCACAAGCCCAGAATAAACGAAGACTGGATACGGGATTTCGCCCGAGTGTGCGATTCCATTTCTGTTGAAAAAGATTGTAAAGACGATCATTAACATGAATGGCTGGATAATTGCCCACGCTGCTCCGAGGACTGTTTGTTTGTACCGAACCTTAATGTCTCGCCAGGCAAAAAAATAAAGGAGTTCACGATATCTCCAGAGTTCACTGACATTGATGAGTCGCCACCCTGATGATGGCTCGTAGACGGTCACTGGTACGGATTCGGCAGACATTGAGCGGTTTGTTCCATTTCGATCTTGATGGTCAAGAACTGGAGCGGTGTTGGTTGGCAGTTTTGAGCGTGGGGTTTGCGAGTTGCCCGAGGGGTTTAGTTATGTGTTGGCGGGCGAGTCGGGGTCAGTGGCTCGACAGCTGTTTGGTATTTAAGGTGTGTGTGTCTGTCTTTGTGTTGATTGGATTGTCTGTTTTGCGAAGTTTATTCGCTGGTGGACTGTAGTTTTGAGGGTTGGCGTTGCTTGTTAAGTGTTTAACTGGTTAAGCGGCTCGCTTCATGCGGTGTGTTGCGTGAATTAGAGAGTTGGCGACGTGAGTGAGTTGTTCGTCTGTCAGTTCCGGGCCGATTGGAATTGCCAGGGACTCCTGTGAGGCGAGTTCTGAATGGGGCAGTGCGAATGTTTTGTGTGGTTCTGTGGCAAAGCATTCCTGCTGATGCAGTGGCTTTGGGTAGTAGACTGCGCTCGGCACGCCGATCTGCTTGAGGCTCGACATGATCGCTTCACGATTGTCTACGCGGATGACATATTGGTTATAGACGTGCCTCCCTGCTGAGGGGGCAGGTCTGCGAATCTCGCTACAGTGCGCAAGCATCTGATCGTAGCGTGCTGCGTTTTGTTGCCGACTTTCGGTCCACGAATCCAGGTGTCGCAGTTTGACGGATACAATTGCAGCCTGGATCGTGTCCAGTCGGAAATTGCCGCCTATAACCTTGTGGAAGTACTTCGGTTTTGATCCGTGAACGCGGAGGACTCTGAGTCGTTCTGCTCGTTCTGCGTCATTGGTGACGACCATGCCTCCGTCGCCAGCGCAGCCGAGATTCTTGGCGGGGAAGAAACTGAAGCATCCGTAATGCCCGATGGAGCCGGCTCGCTGCCCCTTGTATTCCGCACCGATAGCCTGGGCGGCATCCTCGATGACGACCAGGTTGTGCTCTCTTGCAATCTCCATGACAGGGGCCATGTCAGCCATTTGGCCAAACAAGTGGACCGGGATGATCGCTTTTGTTCGGGATGTGATTTTTTCTGCGATAAGGTCGGGGTTGATGTTAAAAGTGTTCGGGTCGATATCGACGAAGACAGGTGTCGCACCGAGTCGAGCAACGCAACCAGCTGTCGCGAAGAAGCTGTAAGCTGTGGTGATGACTTCGTCGCCTGGTCCGATGTTTTCGGCCATCAAGGATACGAGTAACGCATCGGTGCCCGAAGAGACTCCGACGCCAAAATTGCATTGGCTATACTCGGCAATGGCCTTTTCGCAGGCTGTAACCTGTGGGCCCATGATGAAATGCTGGCTGTTCATTACCTGTTGAATTGCTTCGTCAATTTCGTCCTTGATGGACTCGTACTGCAATTTCAGGTCGAGCATCGGCACAGTAGTCGTCATGACTCGCGTTTCCGTCGATAGTTTTGTGGGGCGAATAAGCCGGCGTTGAGCCAGTGTGTGAGATGGTGGTCTCTTTCTGTTGGCTAGCCAGCGAAGAGTCGAGCTTTTCTTGCCTGGTTCTGGATATCTCGATACGGGGTCTGTCCGGTTGCCATTTCGGCGGGCAGCGGGTCCGATTCGGAAATATCCAAGCAAGTCAAATTACCTGCCTGGTCTTCTCGATATTTCAGGCCGCTTTCGGGGCAGACAAGAATGCCGGGTGTGCCTGAATTCATTTTCTGCCCGTGGCGACTCATCCAGCCAGTTTGTCTTGCCGGGTTTCCAATCATGAGCGCGTAGTCAGGAACGTCTTTTGTGACGACGGCGCCTGCGGCAATGAATGAGTATTGCCCGACATTGACTCCGCAGACGATGGTGGCATTTGCGCCGACTGTTGCGCCTCGCCGGATGGTGGTTGTTTCGTAGAGGTTCTTTCGGCTTACTTGCGAGCGAGGGTTGCTGACGTTGGTCAATACGCAACTTGGTCCGAGGAACACGTCGTCTTCGACGATGGTGCCCGTGTAGACGGAGACGTTGTTTTGGATCTTGACCCGATTGCCGATTCTGACCTGTGGTGAGATGCAGCAGTTCTGGCCGATACTGCAAGCCTCTCCGATTTCAGCACCATCCATGACGTGCGAGTAATGCCAGATTGATGTTCCCTCGCCAACTTCTGCAAGCGGGTCTACTTCGGCTGTTTTGTGGATCGAAACATTGCGCCCCGGAGGCGTTTTGAGAGTCTCGCCGATGGCTGGTCGTATTGATTCAAGCTGCTGCTGGCAGGTAGACAGAACTCGGAGTACACGCAGGCCTTCTTTGCCGTCGGTGATGGGTGGTACGCGGGATTCGATGGCGTTAATGAATTCGCGGCATTCCTGTTTCAGTGGCTCGGATTCCGGGAGTGTTACCGGCTGCGCTTCGGCCTTCACTGCAGTTGGAATTCGATCCTGCCAGTTTACTTTATGGGGATAAAGCACAAGCTTGTGTTCGGCAGTGTCGTCGAAAACGGCCATTTGGTCTGAGCCGATGACTACCAGTCTCTGCTCTTTGAATGGGTGCAGCCAGCTGACGTGAATGTGCGCACTGGCTCCGCTGGCAAAGGACATCTGAGTCATCGTCACGTCGGCAACGTTCCGGCTCAGGTATGACGCTCCCTGGCAGTCGACCTGTGTCGGCTCTTCATTCAACAGGCCGAGAATGACAGAGATATCGTGAGGGGCGAAGCTCCAGAGGATGTTCTCTTCTGTTCGAAATTTTCCGATGTTTAATCGATTCGAATAGATGTAATCAATACGCCCGAGCTGCCCCGAAGCCACCAGTTCTTTGAGCGCTATGACTGCTGGGTGATAGTGAAGGATGTGGCCGACCATGAGCATCTGGCCAGTGGTCTCGGCGACCTGATTCAATCGCTCACCATCGGCGACCGAGAGCGAGAGTGGCTTTTCGACGAAGCAGTCTTTGCCGGCGCTCATCACTTTTTCGGCGAGCGTTGCGTGTGTGGCAGCGGGGGTTGCCAGTGCGACCGCGTCAATTTCCGGGTCACACAGGACATCCTCAAACGAAGTCGTAAAGCGTACGTCCGGGTAGAGTTCGGCCACGACGGATGCTCGCGATAGGTCTGCGTCGCAAACCAGCGAAAGTGCCCCCAGTTCGTGGAAGTTTCGGATCAGGTTCTTGCCCCAGTATCCGAAGCCGACAACGGCAATACGCTTCATATCTATCGATCCTTCGATTTTGATCTCAATCCGTTTTCCCATTTCCTGTGGGTGAAATGGAAACTTCTCAACCGACACAGCACAGCAATCCGTGCTGTGTGGTGGACGGTGAGCTTCTGATGCTTCTCCGATTTGATGCAAACCGCAGATGAACAGACCAGTGAAAGCTATGCTCGGAGCGGGTTTCTGGTCAATAGAGGATTATTTTGCGGCGGATGGAATGCGAGGAACAGTGAGCCTCGTGTCTGGCGGTTTTCGACAGCGCGTTGCCAGACGCGAATCAGGTCAGGTGTGGTGGCAACTCAGGCTCTTGTCGAGTTCAGATGCCTGGCGTTATCTGGACGAAAGTTTGAGTGGCAGAAACCTGTTCCTGGCAACAGGTTTTCGGTGATTGCTCGTGGCGATGATTTTTCGAGGCGTCATTGCCCGGTTCACGAAGCTGCAAGGCGATGGTGGCGACGTGAGTGCTCATGGACAGAATGAAACGAGGAGAGAGGAGTCGGGAATCGTCTCTGCTTCCTCTGTTCTCTCTGGTTGGAAATCTATCTGCCCGACTGTCTGGCTTTGGCGTTTTGGAGGTGGCCGTGATTGCTTGTAATCACGGCGGCGCAGCCGCAAGACACCATTCGTCGGCTTGAGCCGCTTATCGCTTATCGCTAGTCGCTCCGTGATTCCGGTTGCGGGCAGCCGGTGTTGCCCTGCGATATGTAAATATTCCGCAGGATCGGACTGCTGGGTCTAGTTAATAGTCGCAATCCAATGCATGAATTTGGGCTGAAGTGATCGGCGTGATCTACTCTGGTGCAGCACGTTTGCAGTTGTTTCTGGAGAATTCGAGATGCCAATACTTGCGATGATGAATTTGAAGGGCGGAGTCGCCAAAACCACATGCACGGTTGCTTTGGCTGAATGTTTGGCAGCTCAAGGCTTTCGTACGCTTGTCATTGATGCGGACCATCAGTCAATGGCTGGTCATCTTTTGCTAGGCGAACGCCGCGCGGCGGGTGTGGGGGCTGCAAAGCGGACGTTGAATGACCTTTTTGTTGCGATGTTGCGTCAGGACTTTGATGCATCCTTGTTTTCGCAGTTTCTTACACGTGACGCATCTAATATTTCTGGTGGTCTTGAAAATCTGAATGTGCTGCCGTGTTCGGAAAGGATTGAGGCAATTTGTTCGAATGTTGCACGGGGCGGCCACGGTAGGTTGACGGAATCCGAAATAAGAAACCGATTGCGCCAGCAGCTTCCAGCGTGGAAACGCAGTCTTGGGCAGGAGTTTGACTTCGTGCTGATTGACTCACCGCCGGGGCTCCCGTTGCAAATGCGAGTGCTACTGTCGCTTGCTGATGGATTCGTGATTCCATGTATTCCTGATCTGCTGTCTGTCAAGGGGGCTTTGAATCTTCTGGCCCGGGTTAAGAAAGAAGGTTTTGGACTTCGCTCAGTTGGGATTCTTTGGACGCTCTATCGAGAGCAGAACTCAATTCATCGCGGAATCGTTGATGGTTTTCAAAATTCACGTGTAAAGGAATTACTGCCTCCACCTTTTGAGGTTGTGATACCTAACGCGACGGCGATTGGGCAAACCGCGAGCCCTGGAAGTCGCTATCATTCATTTCGTAGTAAGTATACTCCCGTGCTGGCTACGCGGTTTGAATCAGTTTGCGATGAGTTGGTCATGCGGAGTCGGAATATGTTCAACTCAAGATTTCCGACCGATCATTCACGAACGATAAGGTAGAGACCTTTCCAGCAGGGCGAAAAACACGACACTTCGCGGTCGCAGCGAATCGCCTGTGCGGGCCTTTCGGCTATTTCGTGGTAACAACCGAGGCTGTAATTCTGTCGGCAGAATGTTGCCACTGACGGGAGCGAATCCCGGGCACGTTGCTTAACTCAGCTCGCCGTCGCTCTGCGGCTCTTTGAGCAGGATGCGGAGTTTTTCGCGGAGTTCGTTGCGGGCTCGGTGGATGCGGCTGCGAATGGTGCCGATCGGGCAGCCGGCGGCTTCAGCGGCGTCCTCGTAGGAGAGGCCTTCGATTTCAGTCAGGACGATTGCCTGGCGGAAGTCGTCCGAGAGTTCGCTCAGGGCTCGGCGAACCAGTTCCTGCTCTTCCTGAACTTCCATGCGGGCGGAGGGGCGAGCGCCGCCTCGTTCATCGACGGGTTCGATGCCGGCGGCTTCTTTGGCAGTTTCGACGGAAGTCGTTTTCTGTCGGGCGGCTTTGCGGCGGAAGCTGATCGTCGCATTCACGGCGATGCGGAACAGCCACGTGTAGAACTGCGAGTCGCCTCGGAAGGAATCCAGCTTGCGGAAGGCGTGGACGAAGGCTTCCTGAGCGAGATCCCGGGCGTCTTCCGGCGACTTGACCATCAGCATCAGCGAGTGATACAGCCGGTCCTGATAGCGCACGACAAGCTGGCCGAACGCGTCCGTGTTGCCCGCGAGCGTTGCCTGAATCAGTTTCTGGTCGTCTTCGGAAGTCAACGGATGCGGGCTGCTCTGGGCGCTGGATCAAACAGTTGGCGAAACCTGACCGCCAGGAGACGACGGTGATGGTAATTGCGACGACGGGCGAGTCCAACTCCACCACGACAGAAGGATGCCGCCAGCAAGGACTCCCAGGCTGACCAGTTGAGAAATTGTCAGGCTGGTACCGAGTTGTCCGGCTTCATCGTTCCTCAGAATTTCCAGGCCGATCCGCGAAATTGGATAGAGCATCATTGCCAGCGCCATGACTGACCCATCGCCTTTCCGGTAGCGGTAGTAGGCGGTCATGATCACTGCCAGGACGATACCGTTGATCGAGCTGTAAAGCTGCGTCGGGTGCAGCGGCATGGTCTGAAGAGCGTCGGGCATGAGGAAGCCGTTCTTGACGAGGGCGCCCCAGGCGGCACTTTCTTTGGGAAACTGCACGGCCCACGGCAGCGAGCACGCGTTGCCGTAGCAGCATCCGTTGAGGAAGCAGCCTAGTCGCCCAAACGCGATTCCGACGAACACGGCCGGCACGACCGCGTCGCCGAACTTCAGCGGATCGACTTTGTTCATTCGGCACATCACGAAGTACGCGATCGTCGCGAGAATTATTCCGCCATACAGGACCAGGCCGCCGTCCGGCAGCATGACCGATGCTTTGACGAAGTCAGCCAGCGAGTGGCAGTCTCGGTAAACGACCTCGCGGTATTGAACGAGGTGAAAGAGTCGCGCTCCGACGACGCCTGAGAGAACGATCCAGACAGCCAGTTCCCGAGCAAAGGTCGGGTCCGCGTTGGCGAGTGGTGCTCGCTTGGCCGCTGTCCATCCACAGGCGATTACGCCGCAAACGAGCATCGCTCCGTAGCCAAAGACCGGCACGTGAGTGATCTGCGGCGGGACGATCGACGGGACGAGCACGATGCCGGCAGCGAACGCCGCCCAGTAGCCGGCAGCGACTTTCAGCTCGCTGGTGAAGCCGCCTTCTGACTTCAGAAGGCGTTTCAGCGAGAACGCTCCGAAGAGGCACCACGCCAGCAGCACGATGCCGAACCCGAAACCGGGCACATCGCCGAGCGGGCCGAGCGACCAGTCGCCCTGAATCGGGATTCGTAAGAGAACCTGTCGCACAGCGGTCTCCGAGAAGAAATTTGCCGCAGATTTTCGCGAATAAACGTAGATGCCACCTTGACGAGTCGGCTGTTTGTCTGCGTCCATCTACGAAAATTTGCGGCTTAGGTTTTGTACGGGGCAGTTTGATTTTCCGCCGTCGCAGGAATGGCCAGGAATAACCAGGCAAATTCGTCAGGAATGTACTCGCATCGAAATCAGCATGTTGTCGATCAGCCGCGTTGATCCGACTCTGGCCGCAATCAGAGCGACCATTTCAGGCATAGCGTGTTGGGTTTCAGAAAGGTTATTCGCGTCGGCGATCACGGCGTAGTCCAGTTTTATGTCCGGAAACTGCGAGAGATGGTCAATCATCGCCTGTCTGGCCTGGGCGGGTGATCGACCTTCGACTTTGCAGGCATCGTGAGCCAGCTTCAGAGCCTGCGACAAGGCAAGAGCTGTTTGCCGGTCGGAGTCGCTGAGGTACGTGTTGCGGCTGCTCATGGCAAGGCCGTCGGATTCTCGAACGGTCGGGCAGGTGCGAATTTCGACCGGGACGTTCAGGTCGTCGATCATGTGGCGAATCAGCAGTTGCTGCTGATAGTCCTTCTGCCCGAAGAAGGCGATGTCCGGCAGGACCATGTTGAACAGCTTCAGGACAATCGTAGTGACGCCTCGGAAATGGCTGGGGCGGTGAGCGCCTTCCAGCGTTGTCGAGCACCGGGGAACTTCTACGAACGCGGCGTCTTTCGCCGGGTAGACGGTGTCGGCGTCCGGGTTGAAAACCAGATCGACTCCCGCATCCCTGCATTTTCGCAGGTCGTCTTCGAGCGGCCTCGGATATTTCGACAGGTCTTCGTTTGGAGCAAACTGAGTCGGGTTCACGAAAATCGTAACAACGACGAAATCGGTTTGCTGAGTGGCTGCTTCGACCAGCGAGATGTGTCCATCGTGCAGCGCGCCCATTGTTGGCACGCAGCCGATTTTTTTTCCGGCAGCGCGGGCTGAGCGGACCTCTGCTCGGAGTTCATTGATAGTCTGAACTGTTTTCATTTGATAATTTCAGCTTGCCAGCGGTTTGCGCAGCGATCGGGTGGCACTGCTGGCTTACCCGGCAGTGAGTCGTTTGCGGCAGTGCCGCACTATCTGCCAATCGTCTGGTTGGGGTGAGCAGGCACGTCGGCGAAGTCGTCTCCAGGATCCAGATCTTTATTCAGCTTGTCGATGAGTTGCCTGAGGCGACCGATGCTGCGGCGGTTGAATTTCATTTTCAGCCGTGGCAAGTGGCGGATGTGTTGTTCGTCCTGTTCAAAAAGGTGCGCGGCGGTTTTCTCGATGCGGCCACCAGCGAGCAGATCAGCGAATTCATCGTTGAGCTGGGCGACGTACTCGTCCGTTGGTTCGACTCGAATACGCAGAACCAGCCTGTCGCGGATGTAGCGCATGCTGTCGTAAACGGTGTAGAAGCTCATGATTTCGTCGTACGCTTCTTCAAGATCGTCCGTCACGAGAAACAGCGACATGTCGGCCGGTGAGATCAGCCCGTTGGCCAGAAGCTGCCGCTCGACGAACACCTTCCACTCTTTCCAGTAAGAGCCGCCCGGTTCGTCGATGCAGACAATCGGCATCATGTCACGTTTGCCGGTCTGGATGAGCGTCAAGGCTTCGAAACCTTCGTCCTGAGTTCCAAACCCGCCGGCAAACAGGGCGATTGCGTGAACTTCTTTGACGAAGAGCAGTTTTCGGGTGAAGAAGTATTTCAGGTTGACGAGTTTCGGATCGCCAGCGATCACGTGGTTCGCTTCCTGTTCGAATGGGAGAATAATGTTGACTCCCATCGACATTTCGCGACCGGCGCCAACGTGAGCTCCTTCCATGATGCCGCCGCCAGCTCCGGTCAGCACGTACCAGCCGGATTCAGCCATGACTTTGCCAAAGAGGGCCGAATGCTGATAGGCCCCTTCGTCCGGCTGAGTTCTTGCCGAGCCGAAGACGGTCACTTTTCGGTGATGGCGATATTTCGAAAAAACCTGAAATGAATAGCGAAGTTCTTTCAACGTGCGGCTGAGCAGTTTCAGATCACCCGTCGTGGCGTTGTCGTGTTCAAGCTTGTCGATCGTTTCCCGCATTTCATCGAGAAGTCGTTTGCTGGTAACGGGACCCCTGCCTGGTTTGCTCTTGTCGCTTTCAGGCTGCTTGTCGGGATCCGCCTGCTTGTCGGGGCCATCCATGAGTTTTCTCGATCCGTTATTCGATATCAGAAAATCAGGTGACACTAATAACTGCGAATCTTCGCTGATGACTGAAGTTGTCATCCGGGAAGAGTTGGGTTAGCGGAAATTAGTGAGGACTGGTGTTCGAGCCTTTGTTCGAACGTGACTCCAGAATTTCGGTGAGAGTTCGCGTTTATCCCCCGACGGCTTCCAGAGCTTCTTCCTTCGTGTCGTAAATGGCCCACAGGGTGTCAAGGGCTGTGATCCGAAGAAGTTCGATGGCCAGGTCGCTCGCTCCGCAAAGGACGAGTTCTCCGCCCCGGCTTTTGACGAGTTTGTGGCACCGAAGCAGCAGAGCCAGGAAGACCGAGCCAAAGTAACTGACTTCGCTGAGGTCGAAGATAACCATCGGGACTTCCTGTTCCCGCATGGGGCCCATCACGATTTCGGCGGCCTGTTCGATGAGGTCCCACTTGAGATCTTCGATGTCGCTGGCCGGGGTGATCACGACCGTGCTGCCGTGCCATTTAAGTTCGAAGCTGTCGCTGAAGTCTGACATGAATGGGTTCTCAGCCGATGCGAAAGTAATTCGGAAGGATGTGTCTGATCATTCTGGCCGAACGGCCTGGCGAGACTGCGGCAAATTACCAGCTTGTCGCCAGGGCGAGAAGTCGAGCTGTGGACCCGGAAGGGCTGTTCCTGGCAACTGGCCGAGCTGGACTGCCTTGATTCATCCGGCGAGAGCGGTAAACAACGTCTCAACCCTTGTTGTTAAACTTTTTCCAGGAGTGATCCCCAGTAATGCCCGCACTCAGATTTGCCGCTGCAACTCGACATTTTGCTCAGCCGATTCGTCAATCGATCGATACTGCTGCGTCGATCGGAGCGACTGGAGTGCAGTTTGACGTTCGAAACGAATTGAAACCAACCGAGCTTTCAGAAACCGGTCGACGCCATTTGATTCGACAACTCGGCGAGCAACGGCTGGAGCTGGCATCGATTGAGTATCCAACCAGGCGAGCTTTTCATGACTCGGCAGAGCTTGATGCAAGAGTCGCTGGTCTGAAAGGGGCGCTGGAGTTTGCCTACTCGATGGGCGTGACAGTCGTTGTTGGCCGAATTGGCCGGATTCCCGACGATCCGGAACTGCCGGCTCACAAACTGTTGTGCGAGGTGTTAAACGATATCGCCCGGCATTCCAATCGGGTCGGCGCGACGTTCGCAGTTACCCCCTCCAGTGATTCTGTCGATGCTCTGCGAGGGTTGTTCGAACGGGTTACCGATGGACCGATCGGTTTGAATCTCGATCCGGCAGGCTTGATCATGAGCAGCGGCGATCCGGTGGAAACTTACCGGGCGTTTTACGATCGTGTCTTGTCCGTACAGATTCGCGACGGGCTGCGGGATGTCGACGGACAGGGAGTCGAAGTACCGCTCGGTCGCGGTGAAGTGGTGTGGGACGAGCTGTTGGCAATGCTGGAAGAAGGTTCGTTCCGAGGCTGGCTCGTCGCGACTCGATCTTCGGGGGACGACAGGGTTGGCGACATGGCCCGAGCCATTAAATACATCCGCACCGTCGCCTCCGGGGAGTAGTCGATAGTGTCGAACGGTGATCCCTGGGCGGACGACGATGCTGGCAACGAAGAAGGTACGCCGACCGGTGTGTCGGGAAGTGCGGCTCCGATGGGCACGACTCAGAACGTGAAGTCAGTCTCAGAACTCACGCACGACGTCAAGGAGCTGATCGAAGGCAACCTGCGAACTCAGTGGGTCGCCGGAGAAGTTTCCAATTGCCGCCCGGCACGCTCCGGACACGTCTACTTCACGCTGAAAGACGACGAAGCTCAGATCGCGGCAGTAATCTGGCGGACGACGGCCGCACGACTCGGCTTCGAACTTCGAGACGGCATGGAGATCGTCGCCGTCGGCCGAGTCGAAGTTTACGCCGCGCGAGGCAGCTATCAGCTCATCATTCAGAAAGCGTTCCCCCAGGGCATGGGATCGCTTGAGCTGGCCTTGCGGCAGCTCAAGGAGAAGCTGGAAGCTGCCGGGCTGTTCGATCCGGCTCGTAAACGGCGGATTCCGCCCATCCCCAAACGCATCGCTCTCGTGACAAGTCCGACCAGCGCTGCCGTGAAAGACATGATCCAGGTGATCACTCGCCGCTGGCCGAGTGCGGACATTGTTGTCGTGCCGGTGGCTGTTCAAGGGCCGAACGCCGCGCCGGAAATTGCAGCAGCGTTGAGCATTGTTCATCTGATTCCGGACGTCGATGTTGTCATCACTGGTCGAGGTGGTGGAAGTCTGGAAGACCTTTGGGCGTTCAACGAAGAGATCGTCGCGCGAGCCATCGCGAACTGCCACGTCCCGGTCATCAGCGCTGTCGGGCACGAGATCGACGTTACCATTGCCGACCTTGTTGCAGACCGGCGCGCGTTGACCCCCAGCGAAGCCGGCGAACTGGTTGTGCCGCATCGGGCGGAACTGGCTGCCGGATTAGGCGAACTTCGAGAGCGGTTGCAGAACTCACTGACTCAACGAGCGGTCAACGCTCGGCTGCAACTCGACTCGCTGGCGTCGCGACGAGTGTTCAAGAACCCGCTGCAGCGAGTCCGGCAGCTTGGCGAAGGCGTTGACGATCTAAGCGACCGGCTCAATGCGGCGGTGCGTCGACGAGTCGAACGCTCGAAACAGGAAGCGGGGCAGTTGTCAGCCACGTTGAATTCGCTCAGCCCGTTGGGGGTTCTCTCGCGAGGCTACTCGATGACTTTCAGTTGTTCCCGCGAAGAGGAATCGAACGACGATCCATCGAGAGTTAAACGGGAGTCGCTGGTTCGAAATTCAGAGGATGTACAGGCTGGCGATTTGCTGCTGACTTACTTTGAGCAGGGGCAGGTTGTCAGTCGGGTTGAGAACGTTGCCCTGGAAGAATCAGGAGTGAGGCCGAAATAGCTTCCCGATTTGCGATCAATTCATGTAGTCACGTAGCCACCCAGTCTGCTTTCTTATTACCTTTCCCGCGCGGAGCGTTGGAACGCGTTTGCATTCACAAACTTTTCGAAAAGGAAATTACACATGCCGAAGATTGACTGGAGTTATCACCGCCCTGGCTGAACATCCTGCAAAAAAACGCAGGAGTTTCTTGCGCAAAACAGTGTCGACACGGTCGAGGAAATCAATGCTCGGAAAGTCGGTTACGAACGCGACGACGCGCTCAAGCTGCTCGAAGGGATGAAGGAACTTTACGTGGCGCGAGGAAAGAAGCTCGTCCACTTTGATCTGAAAAAGGCGTACGACGAGGACGAAATTGCCGGTCTGATTCTGGGCCGCTCAGGAACGTTGCGAGCACCTGTTCTGAGAGTCGGCAAAAAGCTGATCGTCGGCTTCAACGAGGAAGCGCTCGGACAGGTGTTGAAGTAGCGGCTGGTTCAAACCTACTTTGGCTCGGGCTGCTTTTGCGTGGTCTTTGGGGCTTCTTCCGAGGGACCACGAGCGTGCTTCCCGATATGGGCCAGCACGAACGGCAAGTAGATAATGCCGGTGTAATGGTTGGCTGTCATGCGGATGTGATGTGCCTTCGTCAGTTTTGCGGCACTGGCCAGAGCGAGGGCATTCTTCATCGGGACAACTGTGTCGAGCGTCCCCGAGTAAAGCCATGTTCGGTCTGGCCTGAGTCGATGTGCGACACGGGTTGGCTCAACAGTTAATGTCAGTTGGCGAAGTTCTTCTCCGACGAGGCCGGCCTTATCCAGACGTTCGCGGACTTTGGCGGCATCTTTCTTTCCGTTCTGAATCAGGTCGTAAAGTTCTCCACCGGCGAGCATCAGAAAGACGTTTTCGTAGCCATCATCCAGTGCGCCGGCTGTTGCCGAGACGAAGCCTCCCAGACTGGTCCCTTGCAATGAAATCTGCGAACTATCGACCAGCGGCAGGACAGCGACGGCGTCTCTGGCCCGTCGAACATCGGCGACAGCCTGCTTCATCATCGAGACCAGATTGCCGCCATCTGGTCGGTTCGTGCCAGTTCGTCGTTCACCATAAAACGGCAGTTGAATCATGAAGGCGTGTAGGCCTTGAAGTTGTAGTCCTTTAGCAAAAATTCGCCCGACCGTCATCCCGCTGCCGGATTCATGAACCACTATCACGGCTGGAGCGGTGACAAGGTTTTTGTAGGCGTCGCGTGCCTGGTACCACTCGACGGCGACTCGATCGTTGCGGGCATCACCACTTTCAATGGGCGAAGGAAACCGGACCAGCCAGTCACCGCGATCTTCAGCCGCCGCTTCGATCTCGACGGAAAACGTGGCCGGCTTCCAGCAGAGGTTTTCAACGCATTGCCTGGCGTCTTCAGACTGGTCAACTGCCGGAGCGAGCGTATCGTTAGCTTCGAACTTCGCGCCAATCGAAACGGGCCGTTCGGCGACCGCAGTCGTGGCGGCGAGACCGAAGATGATTGCGGCACTGCTTAGTCGTCTCAGCATCTCTGACCTCTCGCCTGTTTCGATACGCCGGGGCTTAGTTTCATTCTGCTGACTCGCGTGCTGCAGCTTGCGTTTCGTCGAAGGATGTCAGCAGTTCTCGCAGGTTGAGTTTCACGTAGGGACGTTCGGCGGCGGGGTGTTTGTGGTCGGCGTTGGCCACGTACAGAATTCCGTCGGCGGGAACAAAGAGCACGTTGTGCAGGTTCGACTTCATGGCGACCGGGCGGCTCATCAACCACTTGCCGACATCGGCGTCGATCTGGCCGTGTTTTTGAGTGACGCGTTCCCTGAGTTTTTCCAGACGGCTTCCGGCTGACAGCACGACGGCGTCTTCGATGCCTTTTCCAAGTCGCTCGTGCGTTTGCCCAGGCTGGACGAACTCGATGGACTCAGGCAGTGCCGAAACACCAACTGCCCGGTTTGTTTTTCCGTCGGCAAAGACGTAGTAGTACTCGCACGTTCGCGGATTGTTTTTCCAAAGGTCCATGACTTCGTCGAGCGTCGAACATTCTTCCAGCGCGCGACGCATCAGCGTGGCCATCGGAACGCCGTCCCACTGACCCTCGCCGCGACCGCCCATTTCGCCAAGTGAGATCGCCTTCGCGTTCATGCCGCTGACGCTGCCGATGAAACCCGCGTATCCGACATTCGCAAAGGGGATTTGGCCATCCACGTTTACGATGAATGTGGTCGCCGAGTCCTGCAGTCCGATCGTGGTCATGTAGTCGAGAACTCGCCCGTGGTAGAGCTTGCCGTCGACTGTCGCCTTTCCGAAGACCGCGAAGCCCGAACAGTGGAAAAGTTCCGGGAAAACGTTGAGAGCTTCAACCAGCTCGGGATCGAGGTCGAGGGCCGCGGCCATCGCTCGCGTCTCGCGTTTATGGCGTTCGGGGATGTGCGGTGCGAGGCGTTTGTACGCGGCGTCCAGATCGCTGCGAAACCATCGTCCCGTTCGAATTGTTTGAGCCGTCCCAAAGGTATAAAGCACGGAATCAATGCAGCGTCCGGCTTCAGCTTTCAGCAGCTCGCCATGAGCTTTGCCGACCTGCTCCGGAGTTCCTTTCAGCAAAGCCACTCGCTGACCATCGATCCATCGCAACTCGCCGTTCGAAACTTTGCCACCTGACTGCGGCGGATTCCTGAGCAACGGCGAAGGAGCCAGGATCTCGAACGCTCGCCGGACTCCGCGGACAAGTTGCCGTTCGATTTCGACTCGGGGCAGAAGAACCGTCTTCAGTTCGGGCCATGATTCAGCAGCGAGAGCCTCCGGAACGGACGAGTTCACCGCAAGGTCGATGGCAGCATCGCCAGCCTGGATGTTGATCTTTCCAGCCGATGTGAATGCGAAGTTGATGTCACCTTTCGACCAGCGCTCGGATTCAGAGTTGAACTTCACGCTGCCCAGCGTCGTCAGCGCAACGGAAACGGCATTGGCATCGGCCTGTAGAACGAGGGGGGCGAACGCACCCACCTGGCTGCCCGAACTGAACAGTCGGGCTGTGATCTCAAGCGGCTGCAGCGAGTTGGCAGGATCCGTCGTGCCGTGGCCGATGAAAACGACCTTGTGGAGCGGCAACGCGAACGCGGTGGTTTCGGCTCGACGACGGATTGACACCGCATATTCACGATGCGTCAGCGACAGGTCAAAGGCGTCGTCGCTGAATCGAACGAGCTGGATGTTGACAGTCTGTTCTTTTCCGTCGATCGGAAGCGCGACGTGACCCGTCAACGAGAACTGCGACTCGCCGCCGCTCAAAGCCTGCAGGAACGGTCGCAGGCCTTCAGCCAGTGGATCGTTCGCCGGGACTCCCGCGCCGAGCAAAGGCGAGACCGGCAACAACACCAGCACGATGCAGAACAGGCGGTGAACACTCATCGTTCAATACTCCACGCGATCTATCAAAGAAAAAGATTGACCACGGAATGCACGGAAGACACGGAACGACCAACTTTGTTTTTGCGTCTTCCGGGTATTCAGTCGTTTTTAGTTTTTTGGTTGCTGGATAGCTGCCAGAGGCGCAGCACGACCGGTAAAGCATGACGACGCGAAACGAAAATCGCCACACGAACGAAGAGAGCCCGGTCTGGAGATCAGATCGGGCTCTGCGTGATTGTTCGTTCGGTCGCTGACGTTCAGACGCTCGGAACGGCATGAGAGCCAGGCAGAATCAACGTGTGCCACTGGCTTCGCCAGTGCTGAATGATCTTCCGAACGTACTTCGAGAAGGTACTGGCAATGCCAGTGGCACACCTCTTGATCGGAATTGGTCAGGCCGTCACCAGGCAATGACCGGACGGCGTGACCCGGGATCAGGCGGCGCGTCCAGCAGGGCGGGACGTGGCTTCCAGTTCGGCGCTGATCAACAGGCCGCGGGCAATGCTGTGGTCAGTTCGGGTAATCAGTCGAGGGCGAGATGTCTCGACGGGCAGGCTCACTTCCTGCAGAACGCTGGCCAGAATCGAGCCGAAACCGGGCGTCTGGATCAGTCCGCCGCCGCAGACAATCGGCAGGGGACTCGGTAGTTCCTTCGCTCGGCGACTGCGGATCAGTTCGCCGGAAAGTGCGTCACAGAGTTCAAAAATCGTTTCCTGTATCAGCGTTTCGACATGTTTTGTGAAGGCGTCGCCAGAGATCGAGGCGGTGCTGGTCAGCTTTTCTCGCCGACGAGTGATCGACAGCAGCGATTCGCGAACGAATGATTGGTCGGCTACCGGAGTGTCGGCTGGGGAATCGTCGGAGACGACCGACGGAGCATTAAGTTTTTTAGCCAGCTGACGGTCGATCCATTCTCCGCCGTGATCGCTGGCGGCGTGGCAGATCGGGTTGCCTCGATGCGCGAGGATAGCTTCGCAGCCGGACGCTCCAAAGACGATGCCGATCCCCGTGAACGCGCTGTCGACCAGCTCCGCCAGGATCAACGCCTGACTGGCCGGAACGAGCTTGGGTTCGTAGCCTTGAAGCTTGACGAGACGGACGTAGAACTCCAGGTCTGCTCGCGCTTCGCTGGATGAATCAAGAGCTGCTCCTCCCGGCAGAGTCAGTGCGCAGATTTCGTGGCGGCTACCGGCGATCGGCAGAATAACTTCGACGAGTGAGCTGATGAGCTGTCGGACGAGCGGGTTCCCCTTCGGGATTCGACCACCGACCATTAGCGGCAGGCACGGCGACTTGAAGAGTTCAGCGTTGTCGAACGCGCCGTCGCCCAGCAGCAGGATGCCGTCTTCGCATGTTGTAAATTGAAGGCCGCATTGTTCGAGCAGACGCTGGTGCGCGGGCGAGTCCGGCAGCACGGCGTAAACGCAGCGGCTGGTTCGAGACTTCAGGACGTCGTCTTCACGTCGCAAGGATCGGATAGACGATGAGCCAAGTTCAAGCGCGGCGGTCATGAGTTGCCTCGTTCATCTGACGGACGCTCGTCGTGGTTGTGAGTGACAGCTTTCGAACGGGCTGCATTCTGTCCCTGATCGACCGATGACAGGATTCGGTCCAGCAGATTGGCCCCCTGCACAACGACAGGCGATGGTTGTACGGATACTGGTTTGCGAGTCGTCGTTGCTGAACGACCGGCTGCCGTGTGAGCGATTGTCTCCGCTGCCTGATGGCCAGTGTCCAGCCGGAACTGCCGAGCCGGATTAACTGCGGCCGGTTTCGCTGGAGCTTCGGGAGCCGGTGGTGCTTCCGTTTTCGAAGCAGCGTCCGAGCCTTGTCCGGTGTCACCAAAAACGGCGGTCGCCGCAAAATCAAAGATACCGGGTTCTGGCCGCGATCGTTCAGGGATCGTACCAGCAGTGTGGGGTGCCGGTACTGCCGCTGCCGCCTGTTGTCGGGTCGGGCCGCCCTTGTGGATTCTGACAATTCGCTTCTGCCCGGCATCTGAAATCTCCGGAGATGGAGCGTCAGGCATGGCGGGGTTCTCTTTCAGCACCCCTGACTTGCCGCCGGGCGTTGAAAAGTGTGGACGAGGTACGGGCCGGTGAGCGGCGTCGATTCGTTGAATCGGAGCCGGTTTGCCAAACAGCTGTGTTTTGTGTGGGTAGTTGACGGCTTCCTCTTCAATCGGGATGTCGTTTTCGATCATCCGATCCAGCCAGTAACGACCGGAAGTGTCAATCTGTGTGACACGAGGCGCCGGGTTTTCGTGAGCGATCGAGTAGATCAGGAAGCACGCGGCGACGGCTCCCAGAAAACCGACCGTCAGGATTGAAATCACCGGCCAGTTCAGGTGACGCGGAGGCGGAGGCAGCAGCCTGCTCCCGTCGGATGAAGCGACGGTGGGAATACTCTCAGGTTGTGGTGTTGTCACCTCTGTCCGAACAGGAGAAGCGGTCGACGGCTGAATTGGAACCAATGGGCTGGTCGGCGAAACCGGAGTCGGGCCGCCAGCAGAAGATGCCGGAGGTGATGGTGGCGGAGTATCGCGGCCTTGATCAGAGCTACGATCAGTGCTGCTTTGATTCGAACTGATGCCCGCAGCGGTGGCAGCGAGAGTTGCTCCCTGCATGGCCAGAGAGAAACTGCCTCCACTTCGAGAATTGTCGAGTGTGGTCGGCGGCGATGCTTCGGCCGGCGGTTCAGACTGGGATGCAGAGTCGTCGACTGCGTTCCGCGAGGAACCGAACGGCTGCAGTGGTTCGGGAGTCGCAGGCTCTGAGGCGTAAGGACGCGGCGCTTCTGGTGAAAAGTCTGCCAGATTGGGGCGAGGCTGATTGGCCGGCTGCGCGAGTGCCGACTCTGTGACCGATGACGAAGCGTAACCCGGTAATGGCTGCTCGTTCTGGCGGGATGCGTCGCTGACAACAGCAGAGCCGACTGCAGCAGAAGCGGCAGGTCTGTCCTGAAAGACGTTTGCCGATCGGGCTGCGGACGCGGAGGCAGGACTTTCGGTCGTTGGACGCTGGGATACAAACGCTCGGCCTGACAGCTCTGGAGCCGGTTCGTCAAGGGGGACGGACGACGGGTCGGTCAATAACTGCTTGACGAAAATCTGCTCGTCCGGAGTCAGGTCGACTTCCTCTGTCTGGCCTGCCTGGTTGGCACGATCCGGGTTGGCATCAATTGTGGGGACGCGGGCTCGACCGGGAGCGGCTCCGTACCGATTGCCTGGCCCGGTTGCTGGTTGTTGAACAATCGGCACTGTCGGACGAATCGGCTGTGGGGCCGCCACGGGTTGTCGACCGGCTTTGACGGGGACAGGAAGATCGTCAGGCAGCCGCGACGAATCGACCATGGCTGGATCGAAGGCCAGAATCGTTCCCGTCGACAATCGCGAATCCGGTAGAACTTGAACTGGCTGCCGCTGAGTGATGGCTTTGACGGAGTTTACGACTCGTTCGTCGAGCCCCAGATGACGAGTGACCCAACGAATCGTGGATTTCCCGGCAGGGATCGTGATCACAACCGGATAATCGCGAATTCCCGTGATGGCCAGGGTGACATCCGCGTCTGATTCGTCGGAAGTATTCTGGTTCCCGCGAAGGATGATCCGCCCCTGGTTGATCTTGCCGTCGACCACCAGAATGTCGCCGGACACCAGCCGCTCGGTCGACTCTCCGTCGCCATAAAAGACGGATTGAGCCATTCGCCCGTTGCGGATGATTCGGATGGAGCCGGCGGCTGTCCGATTCAGATTGCCTGCAAACTCGACGAACGACACCAGTGACGGTGATGAGGTTGGTAACTCATAGCAGTTGGGGTGGCCGATGTGCCCGATAATCGTGAAATAGTGAGGTCCGTTCGCCGACCGTGTGATGCCGGGGTGCTGCTGCAAACCATTGAACACCTGACCGAATACGACGTCCCCTTGCAGACAGATGACTGCAAGAATAACCAGATTCAACCAGGTTGGTCGCACAGCTGACATTCGTGACCGTCCTCTTGGCGAGGCAATCCTGAGAGGGGAACAGACTTCCGAGCTGGTGGTGGACACCAGAACGGACTGCGCGAGGCGTGAATACGCCCGCACAATCAGCAGCATCGTCAAACTTTGACACCAGACCTGAGCGAATCTGTCGAGGGGGCGGCCAGAATTCACAAAACCACCACTACCACGGTCAGATTCAGTCAGCAGCTCATGTAGAACGTAAAGGCTGCCAGGTCCGCAGGTTTCGTCACGACCAGCCACCAGATTACGGCCAAATGTCGAATCCGGTATTCGGGAGTGGAAGCCTGAATGCGATACGGGCAGAATGCCGCTCGTGGTGAACGGTGCCCGTCGCTGATCCGGATAACTTCTCGGATGAACCTTGAATGGATACGAAAATATTAAGGCTGATTCTGCTCAAGCGGGACAGCAGTGACCGAATCAACCGGGCGGCCCAGGAACTGACAGAGTTTCTGCAGTCTCAACCCGGCACGGAACTGCTCACGGTCACCGTCATCGAAGAGCTTGATCCGACAACGCTGGACGGCTCGGAGATTGCCGTCGTGCTTGGCGGCGACGGCGCCATTATTCGAGCGTGCCGACAGCTTGGAATGCGACAGCTTCCGATCATTGGAATCAATCTTGGCAGACTGGGGTTTCTGGCGGATTTGACGCCGGGCCTCTTCAGAAATCGATTTGACGAAATTCGCACACGCCGCTTCGACGTCGTCGAGCACCTGATGTTTCAATGCAGATTGACGCGGCCAGACGGGAAATCGAACTCGTGGCTGGGTGTGAACGAGATCGCCATCAGTGCAGAAGCGACGTTACAGATGGTGGAGGTCGCGTTGAGCATTGATGACGCTCCCGTCACCACTTACAGCTGCGACGGTTTAATCATCAGCACGCCGGTTGGGTCGACCGCACACAGCCTGTCAGCTGGCGGTCCGGCGATCCGGCAGGATCTGCCTGTCGTGGTGGTCACCCCGATTTGCCCGCATACGCTTTCGAACCGGGCACTCGTCGATGACGCAAACCGCCGTTATCAGTTGGAACTTCCGTCAGCCCGAACGGAAGTCGTGCTGGTCATTGACGGACAGATTCGAGTTCCCTTCCAGGTTGGCGACCGCGTTGACTTTCAGAAAGCCGACGTCACGTTCAAACTGGCGCGGCTGGCCGGTCACAATTACTACAGTGTCCTGGAAAAGAAGCTTGGCTGGAGCGGTCAGCCCCGATACTCCGCCGACGACTGAACACCCCGCCTGCTGGGTGCGTCTCGACGCACCAATCCCCAGAAGACAATTGGATTGAAACGACAACCGAATTAATGGTGCGTTGAGACGCACCCTGCGACGACGTCACAAACACGGCGGTTAATACCGCACAGAAACAAATTGGACTCATGGCTGAAACGAAGCAACGACGAGCACTCATCACAGGCATCTCCGGTCAGGACGGGTACTACCTGACCCGCTTCCTGCAGGAACGCAACTACGAAGTTCACGGCATTGTCTCGTGCCGGGCTCCTGGCATCGGCGAAGCGGGCGAGCGGTTGTACTACGCTGACCTGGCCGATGGATCGAATCTGTCACAGATTCTGGACAAGTCGCAGCCGGACGAAGTCTACAACCTTGCTGCGCAAAGTCATGTTCGGTTGTCCTTCGACCTGCCTCAATACACTGCCGACGTGACGGGTGTAGGCGTGCTGAGAATGCTCGACGCGATTCGCGAATTCCAGCAGCGGGCGGGAAAACAGGTTCGCTTTTACCAGGCGTCGTCGAGCGAGATGTTTGGCAAAGTCGTTGAGACGCCGCAGTCGGAATCAACGCCGTTCTATCCTCGCAGCCCGTATGCCTGTGCCAAGGTTTATGCTTACTGGCAGACGATCAACTATCGCGAGTCCTACGACATGTTCGCGGTGAACGGGATCCTGTTTAACCACGAATCACCAAGACGCGGTGAAGCGTTTGTCACACGCAAGATTTCGAAGGCCGTCGCGCGAATCAAACTCGGTTTGCAGGACAAACTGAGCCTCGGCAATATCAACGCGCAGCGAGACTGGGGTTTTGCAGGCGACTTTGTCGAAGCCATGTGGCTGATGCTTCAGCAGGACGTGCCGGAAGACTATGTCGTCGCCACTGGCAAGGTTCATTCCGTTCGTGATTTCCTCGACGCAACATTCGGGCATGTCGGTCTGGATTGGAAAGACCTCGTCGAAACCGACCAGAACCTGTTCCGACCCGCAGAAGTCGATCTGCTTTGCGGCGACGCCTCAAAGGCTCGCGAGAAACTCAACTGGCAACCCAAAGTCAGCTTCAAAGAACTGGCCGAGATGATGGTCGACCACGATCTGGAACTGGCCCGCCGGGAAATAGGATAACGACTCGCGTTGCGGAACCTTCATGAAAGTCTTCGTTTCCGAGTACGTCTGCGGTGGTGCCTGGCCGGAAGGAACGCTCGATCGTTCGCTGGCAGCCGAAGGCCGAGCGATGCTGACCGCGCTCATTGAAGACCTGTTGCGGCTCTCGGACGTCGAGGTTGTTACAACGTGGGACGAACGACTCGGTACGTTTCCAATTGGGTTGGTCCCAACGCTCACCGTTGAGTCGATTACTTCGCTGCGTAACGAACAGGATTCGTTTGGACGGTTGTGTGAACAGTCCGACGCGGCGTTCGTTATTGCGCCGGAGTTTCACGGGATCCTCACTGACCGAGTTAGGATCGCGTCCGCACGAACCCGGCTGGTGGGATGCGATGTCGAATCAACAAAGCTGTGCAGCGACAAACTCAGACTGGCGGCGTTTCTTGATGAAGCGAACATCCCGACAGTCCCGACAGAATTATTCGAACCTGCTGGTGCGATAAATTCTGTCGAGAGTGGCGACACGAAATTCCCTTGCGTGATCAAACCTCAAGACGGTGCGGGCTCGTTGCTGACGCGTAAAGTGTCGAATTCAGACGAGCTTTCCGCACTGTCGAAACAGCTTCTGACAGGTGGAAATGGCTTCAGTTTTGTGCGGCAACCGTTCATCGACGGAGTCGCCATTTCGTGTGCGGCGATTGTGACCGCAGGGCAGGGGAGTGAGTCCAGGCGTTCGAGTATCGACGTGCTGCCGCCGTGCAGGCAGATTCTGTCAGACGATGGTCGCTTCTCTTACGAAGGGGCTGAGTATCCTCCTCCCATTGAAGTTGCCGAGACGGTTAAAGTTGAACACCTCGTTCGACGTTGCTGCTCATTGATCTCCGGCCTGAGCGGTTATGTTGGTTTCGACTTGCTGGTGCCATATGCAGAGAACGCCGAACCGATCGTTGTTGAGATCAATCCTCGCCTGACGACAGGGGTTCTGCTTTGGCAGAAAATGTGCAAACAGAACTTGGTGACTCGAATGCTGGCCTTGACCGACGGCGGTGTCCCGCCGGTGGAGAGTCCGCTTTCGTGGAAATCCGCTCCGGCCACCATCAGAATGCAGTTGCTGACTGAGTAACCGGTATTCTTGCCAGCGAGAAAACCGACAGCTTTAAATCAGGACAAGACGGAGGGAGCTGAGTCAGAAATCGAACACGTTCTCTGTTTCTCCTGGCGAATCCAGTTCAAAACTTTTTCTGGATGAACCCCTTTCGTTATGTTCGTCAACGCTCCGCCTTTTAGTAATGAGCCGAACCTTCTCCGAATCACAAAGGGAGCCGTTATGGATCGCCGTCAGTTTCTAAAGAGTTCAACCACTTCTGCAGCAGTCGCCACGGTGCTGGCGGGGCATCCAGCGGCAAAGGCCGCCGCCAGTGAACGAGTCCGCGTGGGAGTGGTTGGAGGCGGCGGGCGAGCCTTCTCGCTCAACTGCACGTTTGCGTCGAATCCCAACGCCGAGATTGTCGCGATCGCCGACCTCGATTCCGGACGGCGCGACAAAGCAATTTCCGAAGTCACGAAACGTCAGGGCTCGGAACCCGCTGCCGAGAAAGACTTTCGCCGGCTTATCGACGACTACAAACTCGACGCGCTGGTTGTCGGTACGCCCGATCACTGGCACGCTATTCCGACAATCATGGCCTGTCAGGCCGGCATTGATGTTTATGTAGAAAAGCCGGACGGCCACAACATTGTCGAAGGGCAGACGATGGTCGCGGCTCTGAAAAAGCACAAACGCGTGGTACAGATGGGGTCTCAGCATCGTACCACCGAGCGGCTGATTTCGGCTCTGGACTTTATCCGAACCGGAGCGCTCGGACGGTGCCTGGTCGCCAAAGCGTGGGAAAGCACGAAGCAGGGCCCCATCGGCTTTCCGCCGGACAGCGATCCCCCTCCGGGAATTGATTACGACTTCTGGCTGGGAGCCGCTCCGAAGCGCCCGTTCAATCGCAACCGTTTTCACGGTCGCTGGCGATGGTTCTACGACTACGGAACCGGCGACCTCGGCAACGACGGAGTCCATCGTCTCGATATGGCCGTCGCTGCCTTGTCAGCAGCGTGCGAAGCTCAAGGTGATCCACTGCCCGGCCTCCCGCGAAAGATTCAGGCGTCCGGCGGCAAGTGGTATTTCGACGATGCTCAGGAGTTTCCCGACACGCTGCAGGTCAACTACGAATACCACTCCGGCGAGCATCGCAAACTGCTGACTTATGAAATGCGGATCTGGGCACCTTACTCGTTCCATCTGAATTCTGAAGGCGCGGCTGTCTACGGCGACAAAGGCTACATCATTATTGGCAACACAGGGTGGAGTGCCTACACCACTCGAAACAAACTGATTAAAGAGGTGAAGGGCGACAGCTTCGAAGGTCCGCACGTTCAGAACTTCCTCGACTGTATCAAGTCGCGAGACAAACCCGCGTGCGACCTGGAAACCGTCGGACACCCGGCCTCCGTTCTCTGCCATGCGGGCAACATCGCCGCACGAGTTGGTCGGCAACTGATCATGGACCCGGTGACCGAGACGTTCGAAAACGATTCAGAAGCCAACGCCCTGCGAACTCGACCCGAGTACCGGAAGCCGTGGGTGCTGCCGAACGTGTGAGATTCTCACGGGACAATCAGCCCTGACCGGCTCCATACGCAAAGTCGACGAGACGCGGAGCGATTGCGTACGAGCCGAGGAGTGATTGAGTGCAGGCCGAGGAAACGGTCCTTCCCGTGCGATTTGCACATGAGCCTGACCGACTCGCTTGTTGAACCGGACTTGTGGAACGTGAATTCCGGCATCTTCTGCGCGCCATCGTGCAGGACTCCCGAATGTCGTACGAAAAGTCGTAGATCAGAGTTTTTACTGCACTACCGGGCGTCAGCCGGTAATCGCAGGTTGCGACTCAGTATATAGTCAGGGGAGTGCCTTCTGTTGGAATCGAACTAACAACCTACTGATTAAGGGACACGTTTTGAACGCTGATTCAGGCCGGGTCGCGGACGAATCGCGTAGTAGATGCTCGATTGCTTTCATTCATAATTTGAGTAATGAAAAAAGAATTTCACAGAGAAGCGAATCGTGTTAATGGTTTTTATTTGAAAGTCCACTTTGCTATAGCTGTGACTTAATTTGATTAAAATGGTATTTGTGCTGCACGTGCATTGTGTGTATGAGGTTTGTTCTGAACGTTTGGCGGGATCTGAAGGTTAGCGAAAATTGAATCAGGCAGGTGCGAAATAGCAGGGTGAAACATCGACCGTGACTGGAAGCGAACAGACGACGGTTCTGGGGCACTCGTATGTTATAAACACCGCTGAGCCAACATGACACGCGGATCAGTTGGATGGAGCCGCTCCATCATGCAACCGACATCTGCAAGGTTCACCGTTTGGCAGAATGCGGAAGTCCGGTCATGCGTGTACCTGCAAAAAGTGACCAACTTGGTCATCCAAAGCAAGGCAGCGGGGGGGGGCGATGTCTCAAGTCCTGCCAACTGCCTCAGCCACGTTTCGAGACGATCGCCCAAAACGGTTTTGGTAATGTGAACTTGATCATGCTGTTGATTGCAGCGACGTCAAAATTCAAGTAGCGCAGGCAGGACCAATTTTCCGAAGGCTTCATCGATTTTTTCGATGTATGCCAGAGAGTTCTGGAAGATCGGCATTTCCTCTTTACCGGCTGGTTCTTGATCAGTGCTGACTGGGGCGGAGCGTCCACTTGGACGCTGACCTCCGAGCAGAGTGTCTCTGCCAACGATCGCGTCGAACGTGTCGTCGCGTTCGACTCCATTCAACATGTCGGCTCCCAAGCCTCCGGCGATGTTGTCTGGACCTGAGCCGCCGAAGATTGTGTCTGCCCCATCGACTCCGTCGATGCTATCTCGCCCTCCGCCACCAAACAGGCTGTCGTCGTTGTCTCCGCCGTCGATGTTGTCCCGACCGCGACCTCCGAGAATCGTGTCGTTGCCGGTGCCTCCATACAGGCTGTCTCTGCCACTGTTTCCAGCGATGAGGTCGTTGCCGGCTCCTCCATTTACGATGTCATTCCCACTGCCTGCAAATATCAGGTCATCGCCTGTCCCGCCGGTCAATGTGTCGTTCCCAAAACTGCCAATTATTGTAAGTGGGCCGCGTGTATAGCCACTGGCGTCGATCACACTGCCGGGACCTGTAGCAGTCAGTTGAACGCCTTCGACTGAGTTCAGAATATCACTATTGAGATCCGAATCGGACGCGTCTGTCAACACGATGTTCGTTCCGGTGATTTCAACAAAGTCTATCCCATCGCCGCCAACCAGGTAGTCAGCCATTGAACTTCCCAGCAAGGTGTCGTTTCCACCATTACCAAGCAAGGTAACCGGAAAGGGGGCTTCTGTTGCGTCCAGTCGATTGTTGCCCGCCCCGGCAACGAGTATTGCCTGTTCGAATCCGCTGTGTGTGTCCGCGCCGGCGCCTGATGCCGTTGTCACCGAGACTTGCAGCCTGGAGTTGCCAGTCACACGCAATGTGTCGGTACCGCCTCCGCCTGAAAGTTCGTTTGTTCCTGCTCCTCCGGACAGAACGTCATCGTCATTACCTCCCAGAAGAGTGTCATTGCCGGCACCTCCATTTAGTGTCACGGCAACCGTGGCCGACGAGGCATCAAATCGATCATCGTCACCATTTCCATTGAATAGAACGGGCGTCGTTACCAGTCCGGTTCCCAGGATCGTAACTGCGTCGGGCCCTTCGGAGCCGATGATCTCGAACTCTTCCAGACGGGATGTATCCAGTCGTATGAGTTCTGCTCCCTGCTGGTCGCGAAGCACCAGTTCCGGGCCGTCACCCAGAAGTTCCAAATTGCGGCCTTCGTTCTGCAAAGTGATCGTGGCCGACTGACTCGTACTAGCTCCCAGAAAGATGACGTTGAGTTCGTTTGGCGAACTGAAACTGACACTCGTCACGGCCAGATCGGCGGCGCCGTCACCATTGACATCACCGATTGCGGCCACGGCTGTACCGAAGCCAGGAGAACCAAGCCCATCGGGAGTCTCGCCTGAAGCATCGCCGATGGTGAAGCTGGATTGAATGGTCCCGTCGCCGTTGAGTGAGAGAACATGAACGGTTCCGTCTCCGGCTGACTTCGCTCCTACAGCCAGTTCCGGGACACCATTGCCATCACGGTCCGGCAGAAAACTGATGGCGTTACCGAAGTTGTCCCGCGAACTGACAGTTCCTGTCGTCAGACCACTCGTACCGTCCGCAATCTTTGCGTTCGATTTCACCGAACCGTCAGTATTCAGAAACAACAGATGGACCGCTCCGGCGTAGTACCCGCCGCCGTTGGATTCACGGGGAGCACCAACCGCCAGATCAGTCACCCCGTCCCCGTCGAGATCTCCCAGTGATGCCAGCGAGCTGCCGAATCCGTCCTGACTGGAAACGCTTCCGGCCGGCAGACCGCCGACACCGTCTGCAATTCGACTGTTGGCTTTGACCGTTCCGTCGGCGTTCAGTCGCAGGACATGAACATCCAGACTGGGGCCGTAAGTCCCCGATGAGACCGCCAGATCATCGAAGCCGTCTCCGTCAATATCATCCAGTGAGACGACAGCGCGTCCGAATCTGAAATCAGACTCAACTGTTCCCTCCGGCAGCCCTCCGACACCATCGGAAATCCGTCGGTGATCTTTCACTGAGCCATCGTTGTTCAGGTACAGGACATAAATCGAGCCTGGAACAGGAGTTTCTGAAAGAGCGGGTGTCCCGACGGCGATGTCCGGGATACCGTCTCCGTTGCGGTCGCCGATTCCAGCGATCGAGGCGCCGAACTGATCGTAAACCTGGAGTCCCAGGCTGTCGACGCGTTCATTCAGGACATCGTCCGGCAGACCACCTTCGCCGTCCGCGATCTTCGTGCTGGCTTTGACGGTGCCGTCGTCGTTCAGCAGCAGGATACGAACAGAGTCATATGAACCCACCGCGACATCCGGTATGCCATCACCGTCGATGTCGCCGATGCCCGCCGTGGAACCGCCAAAGCCGTCATACGGTTCGAGAGTGTTCTCAGGCAGACCGCCAACACCATCACCGATGGTCTGGAATCCAGTGATCGGAGCGGGTGTCGAGACGATTGTGTTATTACCCTGGTTGTCGGTGATCACGTTCTGGCCGGTTCCGCCATCCAGCAGGTCATCAGCGTCTTCACCGAACAGTTCGTCGTTGCCGGAGCCGCCATACAGCGAATCGTTGCCGGCTCCACCAAAGATTCGGTCGTCTCCAGCTTCGCCAAAGAACCGATCGTCACCGCCTTCTGATTCCAGATGATCGTTTCCGGTGCCTCCTCGCAGTTCATCATCGCCGGGACCACCGAACACGATGTCGTCACCGGCCTCTCCGTTGACGGTGTCATTCCCATCGCCACCGACCAGAAAATCAAACTCCCGAATGCCGTTGCCTCCGCCCAGCAGGACATCGTCGCCACCGCCGCCGAGAAGCACATCGGTGTCATTGCCACCACGAATTTCATCGTTACCGGCTCCAGTCAGGCCCAGTGCGGCCAGTGCAGAATTCAGAGCGGCATTCGGATCGCCAAACAGCAGGTTTTTGGCGGCTTCCAGAAAGTTGCTCGAGAAGTTATAGACGTCGCCAATCAACAGGGCGTCGCCCAGGATCACGTTGGTTCCATCGCCTCCGGTGATGAAATCATCACCATGCCCGCCGATGATCAGATTGAGGTTACGACCGCCGTTGATGATGTCATCTCCCATCCCGGCCGGAGCCAGCGCCGCCGTGACATGCACATCGCCATCACGCAGTGCGTCCAGAGAAAACAGAGACTTTGTTCCAAACTGAAACGTGTCGCCCAGAATGACGTTGGTGGCGTTGAGTCCGCCGTTCAGAATGTCACCGATCCGCACGCCGTCACCCGGGGGGCCGGTATTGGAATCGCGTCCGCCGACGATCACATTGAAGCCACTGCCGCCCTGGATCGTGTCGTTGCCGTCGTTTCCGAAGAGCAGATCCAGTGAGCCACCTTCATCGCGGATGTCATCGGCTCCGTCGCCGCCGATCGCGAGCGTGAAGCCATCGCTTCCCTGAATCGTGTCATCCCCGGTGCCGGCGAGCCCCGGCAGTTCGAACGTGGTATCGATCGCCTCGAAGTTTTCTTCCAGCGACTTGCTGAGAGACAGGCCTCGGAAGTCGAGCTTGATTTCGGCTCCCAGATTCAGCGAATCGCCCATCAGCACATCGAAGAAACCATGCCCGGTCAACTGGTCATTACCGTCGCCTCCGACGAGCACGTTCACTCCGTTCAGCGCTCCTTGCAGAACATCATCGCCGTCGCCTTTCTGAACCAGTCCAGTCTTGAACTGAAAGAAGACCGGCAATTTGACGACGTTGACGATGTTGATGAATTCAAACGTGACGGTATTGAGAATCCCCAGTGGAGTCGTGGGAATTTCACTGAATTCAAAAGTGTCGCCGATCAGGATGCTGCCAACCGTTTGGGTATCCAACTGGAAATCGTCAGAAGATGCCTGGAGCACATCGCTGCCATGTCCTCCGACCAGAATCGAAAAGCTGCTGGCCTGTAAAGCCGAAACTCGCAGTTCTTCACCGGCACGACGCCGATTCGCGAGTTCTCGTAATCCTGTCACACTTCCTGCCTGACTCAACAGCTGATCAAGCTGCGTGTAAGAGCCTCCGCCTTTGATTGTGTCGTCTCCGTCGTTGCCGAAGAAAACATCGACAACGCCACCACCTGTAAACATGCGGTCGTTGCCTGCTCCGCCGAATGCCACGTCAATACCGAGGACGCCGAATCCGTACGAGCCGGTGATGTGATCGTTTCCGGTACCTTTCAATTCGAACGACGAGTTGGCCGACAGCAGCGCCGCGGCCTTGGCGAAGAAGCCACTCGACTTCGACTGCGAGACGTCTTCGGACTCTCCCTGACTGGAAGCTTCGAGTTCGCCAAAATCGAGGTTCAGCGATGCGGACAGATCGAATGAATCACCGAAGAGGAGTCCAACACCAGTTCCCCCTTCGAGGATGTCGTCGCCGGAACCGCCCAGCAGAACGTCAAAGCCGCCGGAGCCGATCAGCACATCGTCGCCGGCCTGATCCTCGTCGACTGTCCGGATATCAATGCCAAGCGAGAACCTGCCTTCCGAAAGTCCGCGTAATGCGGCTCCGACATTCGTGTTGCCGTCGAAGTCGAGTGTGTCTCCAATCAGCACGTCGACGAATGACTGGCCTCTCAGTACGTCATGGCCCCCATTGCCCATCTGGAAGCTGCCTTTTCTCCCTCCAACAATGACATCGTCGTCAGCACCACCAAACGTGATCGTGAAATCCGTTCTTTCCCCGTTGATGTCGTCGCTGCCGTCGTTACCGAAGATCACATCAACCAGTCCGCCACTGAATCCGTCGGGATCAATGGCTTCAAACAGATCATCGCCCGCGCCCGCGATGACCAGTTCCAGGCCCGAGCCACCGAAAATCGTATCGTTTCCGGCGCCGTCAAGTACCACGCCGGCACTGAAGTTCAGAGCGCTGACCAGGGCATCCTGAGCGGCGCTGAAACTGTCTGCGTTGAAGAGCGGAACGAAATTGACATTGAGAGCCACTTCGGCGCGAATACTGTCGCCGAGCAGGATACCTCCGCCATCTCTTGAGAAGATCCGATCGGTTCCAGGCCCGCCCATCAGGATGTCAAACCCGCCAGCACCATCGATCGTGTCGTTGCCTTCTCCAACGGCGGCCAGCGAGATCGAGGCCAGTTGAAGTTCGCGTTCCGGAGCGTCGGACAGACTTTCCAGAAACGCTCGCAGTCCGGTGGCATCCAGACCGAAACCTTCGCCGATCAGAACATCCAGGTTGTCTCCACCTTTGATGTCATCATCTCCGGAACCGCCAGCCACCAGATTGATTCCATCGCGAGCTCTGATAACCGTGTCGATCACCACATCGGATTCGACGTGAATGAAGTCATTGCTGTCCGATGCCAGAACGAGGACGCTCATGATGGGGTTCGTCTGAATGTCGACCGTCGCCGACTTCATCAATGGACCATCACCCGTGTCATAGTCAATGCTCAGGGCGAGCGTTCCGGAGGCGTCTCCATTACCGATCGTTGCTCCCTGCGATTCCGGTCCCGTCCTGACGACCAGCACGTCGCTGCCGTCAGCGCGAAAGAAGCCTCGGAACGGCGCAACCTCGTCATCTTCTGCTTCAGACACGGCGGCGATGTGTTCAGAGGACGTCACCGTCGACTCCTGGTCGAATTCAACAAAGATCTGCTGAACGTCGGAGTTCGCCAGCGCCGCCGCGAGTCCCGGGACCAGGTCCACATCGAACTCAAGTGTGTGATTTCCGGCATCCAGCGCGGTGCCGGCTCCGCTTTCACCAATCAGCTGCATCGAGCCACCGCTGCCGCTGATCGCTGTCGGTGAAACGGTCAATGTCCCCAGGTCGGCTCCGACGCCTCGAACATGCGTGTCGCCGAAGGCTTCCAGTGAAGCAAAGAATCGGAACTGTCCGGAAGTTGCAATGTCCTCGTTCAGGGAATAATCGAGCCGCAGATTTCTGGTCGCGTCGATTCCATAGAAGTCGCTGATGTCAATCGTGGGAGCAATCGACGCGAAGAAGATCTCCAGTGTTTCGTCCGGAAACGAGCCCGTGAATGCAGAAAACACAATGTGTTTTCCGTCTCCACTGACGGTTGCGAATGAGACGGGATCGGAGACGCCAACACCAGCTAACACGCCAGTAACGGGCAGAAATGGAACGTCCTGTTCGACACCGTCCGATGTGTCGAAAAACGATAGCCGTCCTGGTCCCGTATTCGACCCTTGCAGAAACGTCACCTGTGTTCCATCCGCACTGGCTGACGCCTGGAACGGAACCAGGTTCGAACCACCGCCGCGAAATTGCTGGTCGGGAGTTTCTGTGAGGACTGTCCGAGTCTCATTGGGAATATCAAACTGAATTACTTCCCGGCTGACGTTCCTGAAAGTAGTGACGCTTCCATCAATTTCGACGCGTTCGGTCTCGTAAACAGGCTTGTCCTGCATGGATACCAGGACTTCCGTTCCGCCGGCATTGACGGAGACTACATCAGCGTTGATATCGAACTCCGCATCGGTCACCTGAATGGTCTGACCGGTTCCGGCATCAAACAGAAACACCTGACGATGTCGATCCGGGTTATTTCCCACGAGGTCTGCATCGGTTCGAAATGCCACACTGTTTCCGTCGCCACTGATCGCGATATCGAATCCGATTTCCGGTGACAGCCCCGGCACCTGAGTGGTCGGGCCGCCGCCTGCGGACATTAGATACACGACTCGGACCTCACTGCTATTGTTGCCCGTCAGGTTCGCGTCGGACGCAAACGCCACATGGGTACCATCCGAATTGATCGCCAGTTCATAGAAGCGGTGAAGGCTCGGATCGAGATTGTCCGTCAGCCGAGTGGTCGTGCCTGTGTTGAGATCCCTGACCGCGAGAAAGCTCCTGCGAACCAGCTTGTCCTGAGACGGGTTCGCCGGGTCTTCTTCGAGCACATCTTCAAACGCGACATAGGCAATGCGCGAACCGTCATCGCTGATGACCGGCAAAGGATCAATGGCCGGTAAGAAGGAATTGAAAGGCGGAGCCGGCGTATCTGTCAGCTGATCAATGTCGCCAGTGCTCGTGTCGAGCAGGAAGACCTCGTAACCACCGTCTGGATTCTCACCGTTCTGTTTCAATCTTGATGAGAAGACAACCCGTGAGCCATCGCCACTGATCGACAGTTGCTGCCTGTGATCGAGTACGTCATCCCCAAAATCGGTAAGCTGTGTGACGTTGAACGCGGCGAGTAATGTCCGATCTTCGAGCTGTTCCACTTCCGTAATGCATGCCACATCAGCACCACCTGAGGTGCAGTCAGCAACGGCAGCTGCCGGCTTTCGACGGATATGCTCAAAATGTGACCGACGACGAATGCCCGCGCCGCGTAACAAGCGATGAGGACGACCAAACATCGCATGAAAACACTGTGAGATCAGCATGAAGTCCAGCTCACTGAGATCAGGCGGAAAATCTTTAGGGAATTATCATCAATGCGGTCTCGTCGGAGTGGCAAATGTGTTACGGATTGCCTGAACCGCCACCGCGCGACGCCTTTATTTCTGATTCCGTCGCATCCTGAGAGACGTCAGGTCGCATACCGACGGCCATCACTGGCATCGATTGTCGAATTGCTACTAATTCAAATCAAGTGTGTGTCTCAAACTACTGAGTTGGCTAAACAGGACGTCGCCGATACTGGAAAAATGTCATGCTTGATCTGTTCTCCGAATGCTGGCCCGATTTTGATGTTGGAATTCCGGTGAAAACCGAAATCTGGAGATGGGGGCAGAGTGATGAAGAAGAAGCGTTACGCCGAGGAGCAGATTGCGTTTGCTTTGAGTCAGCACGAGTCGGGGACGGCTGTTTCTGAGATCGTCTTCCGAGATCGTCCGGAAGTCGGGAATTTCCGAGTAGACGTTTTACCACTGGAAGAAGAAGTATGCCGGGCCTGGTGTTGCCGAGCTGCGGCGTCTGAAATAACTCGAAGAAGAGAATTCAAGACTGAAGCAGCTGGGGCCGATCGTTCCCTGCGTGACCATCGTCTTCCGCAGTGAGTCCAGCAGGGGAAAATTCGCATATCGTGTCTGTACGACGGAGATGTGCCGCGATTCGACGGGCGGCGACTCGGGCGATGGTTCTTCATGACCTCATAGAACGTTTCGCGATAATCATAATTCCCAAGCGCCAGATTCGCGTCGATCTGTGCCTCACGCAGCGACGCAACCAACTCGGCGAAGTGCCGGTAGTCTCCAGGTTGACCGTCTTTGAGGGCGAGGTCTCCGTTGATCAGGAAACATGCCGGCTTTGCGTCGCGTTGAACCGGCTCAGTGACGACCTGACGCAGGTGAGTCGGAACGGGCGACGTCGGGGATGCGGTTCATTTATTCGTGAGGTGCAGAAGATTCGATGACTGCGAGTACGGTCGGCTGATCCTCGCGTTTGTTGCGTGAAACTCTCTGATCGGCCTCCTGCAACGCAAGAATGTCTGACTTCACGTCTCCCATAATGCGAGCTATGCGGTCCAGATCGATTTTTCTGTCGACCCCTTCACCGTGGTGAATGTTGTAGCTGAGTACCCGAAGCCGAATGGTGTCCGACTCTCCATGTGCCACGCTAACGCTCCACATCACCAGCAAGTTGAACCACGAAGTCAAAACTACTTTCACAACATCACCCCCTCAAGAACTGAGTCAGAATCCGCAGATTCTATCCGTGTAGAAATTATCCAGATAGAATGCGTTCGATTTTGAGCCATCACCTGAATCGGAGTCTGGACCGCTATGAATGTTACGCTGATGTCGCTGCTGCTGGCTGCGTTCCCCACGCAGAACGTCGACTGTGAGGACTCCTCCCGGCAGGACGACAAGCCCGCTGGGATAGTAGATCGAACCAGCGACGTGTTTCTGTTGCCGTACTTTCTCGGCAACGGAGAAACCGGCGTCTACTTCGCCTTCAGCCACGACGGCTTGAAGTTCGAGTGGCTCAACAACGGCAACGTCGTCATGCCCGCTCCGCCGTGGGGTGATGAGAGCCTCACACGTGACCCGTCGATCGTTTACCGCGACGGCACATTTCACATGGTATGGACGACGAGCTGGAACTCACGCAGCATCGGCTATGCGTGTTCCAAAGACCTCGTCACGTGGAACGAGCCGAAGAAGATTGATATCTGGGGTGGTCGCCAGGACGTTCGCAATACATGGGCGCCCGAGCTGCACTGGGATCCGGAGAAGAAAGAGTTTCTGATCCTGTGGAGTTCCACCACGCTGGCAGAACTCAATGACGGCGACGGCAGCGAGGACAAGCACGGCTACGACCACCGCAGTTACGCCAGTCGGACGAAGGATTTCAAGTCGTTCACAAAGCCAGCGCTGTTCTTCAGCCCGCAGCCCGAGTTCAGTGTCATTGATCCCTGCATCGCTCACGATGACCGAGGCACGAACGACCCAGGTGACGATCGATGGGTCATGGTCGTCAAGCACGAACGCGCCGAGGATCAGGGGGGAAAGAATCTGCGACTGACCTTCAGCAGGCACATGCAGGGGCCGTACGAAACGACACTCGGTCCGCCCATCGTCGGAGCCGGTACCAGCATTGTGAACCAGATGGGCGAGGGACCTTCTCTCTTCAAACGCAACGGAGAGTGGTTCCTCTACTGGGACGCTCCCGGCAGCGAATTCTCGTACTGTCTGGCCACAAGCCGTGACCTGATGACCTGGAAAAACCGCTCGGCCGAAATGTCGCTACCGGCAAAGCAGATGCGTCACGGAACGGTCCTCGTCGTCCCCGCTCAGGCTGTGCGGATGGCACGCTGACGCCAGGCTCTGGCCCGTGCCGCCAGTAGCGATCTTTTGTTCCGCAAAGTGCAAGACATTTCGAGTCTGCATCCCCTCCCCACGGTTTCGACCACCGTGGGCCTGTTCTATAAGCTCCCAAAAAAGTGGCGAGTTACGTCAATCACAAAACGCCGAGATGCCAACTATGGTGCCATGTTCCGAACAGACCCGAAGGGCGATTGGCACTCAGAATGGGGATTTGACGAATTATTTCGTAGAGTGACGGAAGGCAGGCATTTCAAACATGTTCCGGGGAAATCGCGAACGCGTGTGAGAGGCATGCCGGGATGCTCGCGTCAGAGACTCAGCGATCACCAAGCATATGGAGAAATTGCCTCTTGAATCCTCGCATCAGTCTGATCGGTCGTATTGGAATTTTCGCGTTGAGCGGCCTGCTGTTGTTCCTTCCCGTGCATGCGCTGGTTTCGGAAAAAGGCTTTGTCGGGGACACAGGGATTCCGTTGCCAGGAATCGCCGTCGCATTGATCTGCACGGTCTATACGATATTTGGATGCCTGGGCATGTGGGTCAGCCTGATTTACAAAGCCCGCACACTCAAGGAACTGGACGAAGAAGCTGTGCTGACGTCACGCGACCAGCCGTCGCTCGCGCCTGATGCCATCGCCTGTCGTTACTCGCTCGGTACTAAAGCCGGCGGCGTTTTCGTCGACAAAAACGCCCGTCTGATCTCATTCCAGAATTGCCACACGCCACGCGGTTTTCTGACTTCAACCGACGAGTGGTTCACCTGTCCGATCACGGAAATAAAACGCGTGCATGATTCAAACGTGTACAAGGCCGGCCGGTGTCTGACCATTATCACCGGAATCGGGGGCGTACGAATCCCACAGACGCTTGCGGACTACTCGGATGTCCGCGACACGCTGAGACGGCTTGTGGCCCAGAACGACCCCGGCTTCCTGCTGCATGACCCAGCATTCCAGATTGCTCTGGGACTGGTGATCGCTGGCGGTGGGTTTCTCGGTGTCTTCGCTGGCTGGTGGTTGTCACCCACAAACGCGACCGATTCGATACTGGCTGTCTGCATTGTGGGCGGGACGACACTGGGTGTCGTGGCCAGCTTACTTCTGACGTCGCTGGCAGACCGCTTCCTGCAATCAAAGTTTCGAACCCTTCAGAAGAAACCGGAATGACGAACCGGCCACATGAACGCACCAGTCAATTCTACCTGCCGACTGGTGAACTATGCGGTTCCTGGAACATTCAGGAAAGACGCCCACTGCACCACAGCAAGGCCCTCAACCAGCCAAATGACACCCAGCCGGCACACGGTTTCTCGGCAGAATCTGCAATCGGTGTCCAGCGACCGTCGAGTCAGTCAGCAAGGTACACCTTGCAATAGCGGTGGCCATTCTCCTCGATGATCGTCAGATACTGTTCCGAACTCTTGATGCGGTAGGCGTTGCTGGCCTTGAAGGTTTTCGGTCGCAGAGCAATCTGGCAGTCGCGGAAGCCCTTGGGGGAACTCGTCAATCGTCGTCCACAACCCGGTGCTGTACTACGTCTCTGATGACGCGTCTTACTTCTTTCATGTCCGATCACTCCGGAGTCGTAACTGAGGTCACCGCAGCGTCTGTCTTGCCTTACCAGAGCGGCAGCCGATTCGCCTTTGACCATTTGATCCGGGCCAGCAGGACGTCTCCGCGATAGCCGTTGCGGGGCATCCATTCGCCGACGGTGACCCATGACTCGTCCGGGCTGACGTTGGTCACGTTGAAGTTCCCCATCAGGGCGACGCGGTCGGGATCGTTTACTCCGTCACCGACCAGCGGCAGGACGACGCGTTCCGTCGAGCGAATCAGGCATTGCTTCTCTGTATCGACTTGCGCGACCCACAGCGGCGAACGCCAGCGAATGACGCCGGTGTTCGACTTGTCTTTTCGGGTATAGACCAGAAACAGCCCGTCGCTGTGAGTCAGCCAGTGCTGCTGCGTTGTGGACATGTCCAATGGAGTACCGTCGTCCCACGCCCAGGCTCGCTTGTCCTCCCAGTTCAGGCCGTCCTCGCCGACACTGACGTAACCGCGACTGTCTTCTGCGCGAATCGTGATCCAGAAGTGTTCCCTGAACCGCGTGACGCTTGGTTCAAGCAGTCCGCGTCCTTTGAGGTTGAGCAACGGCGCACCAACCTCCTTCACTTTCAAATGGCTGCCGTCGAACGTGGCATGCACTCCGGCCACCATCCGATGCTCGGCCTTCGGGCCGAACGTGAACGACATCTGCACGTCACCGTTGGGCATGATGACCCGCTGCCCACAGTTGTTGGAGTAGATGTGGGCTCCGCGCGGATCGTCCCACTCGAGAATGCGGCGAGGCGACCACGTGCCGTCTTTCGATCGCGTCACATAGACCGGGTAGCGTGCCAGTTGTTCGTTGCGCGCGAAGTACGCTCCCTTGTAAAACACAACGTGCCCAAGCGCGATCACCGTTTCGGTTTGAGGATGGTATTGCGGCGTGACGTCGCAAACGGCCGCCCTCAGATCATCGGCCCGGCCGGGAATCTGATCGCGGCCCAGAGCTGCGATCGGTTCCGGCTCGCTCCACGTTTTTCCGAGGTCGTCGGATGTCGACCAGTGCACCTGACCGAAATAGTCCGAGCCTCCGATCTCCTGCAGATTCATCAGAGCGATCGGGCGACCGTCCGGCCCCGGCAGCATGCACGCTCGCGGATGAAACCACGTCCGGCTCTTGCCGTCTCGATTGCTCCACAGTGTTTCCTTCGAGATCGACGCAATCAGCGGCTTGTCGTCGGCTTGTGCTGTCGTTGGCAAATACGTTGTCGCTCCGAACACCAGCAGAGCAGTCAGCAACAGTCGAGCAGTCAGTTGAGTCGCCATGTCGTCGGTTACTCCCGTTCAATGAGATCAGGCGTCGCTTCGTAAGCGTTTGCCGGATGCCGAGCGATCTCTGGATCAATCAGTTGCCAGTCGCGTCCTTCACGAGTGACATGACCTTCGCGGCGTGTTTGTTGTAGTCGGGACCATGGTCGTTTCCCACCATCACATCCCAGTAGTGGCGTCCGTGCAGCAGTTCGAGCGTCTGGACAGGCAGAATGTTGCCGGCGACTCCATAACGGTGCCGAGTGCCAGGCTCCCACTCGCGGCGACAGTGAGCGATCAGGCTTTCATGCCAGGGTGAAAGTAGAACAGCCGTCGGAAGGCGAGTTTCCACGGGAAATGAATCTCAGCGGTGTGAACGTGCACGGCCCGGTGTGTCAGATTCTGATCCCGAGGTGTGTTGAAGTCCGGAAGACGCCTTATGCGAGTGCGGCTTCAAGCGGATGGAGATTCGAGGGATTCCCAGCGGTCGAACTTTTCCAGCAGCTCCTCTTCAAGCTGATCGAGTTCGTCGGTCGCTGCGGCGATTTCTTCTCGAGGCTTCTGGTAGAAATTTGGATCGGCCATCAATGCGTGCAGCTCTTTCTGGCGGTTTTCGATTTCTTCGATCCGCTTCGGCAGGGTTTCGAGTTCGCGCTGTTCTTTGAAGCTCAGTCTTCGTGGTTTGCCGGCCGGTCTGGAATCTGACGGCGGCGCGTCGTTGGTGGAGCTTTCAGCGCTGCCGGATGCCTGATACTTCTGTTCGGCCTTGGCTGTTGCCGCGGCCTGCTCACTCGTTGCGGATTTCTGTCGCAGCCAGTCGTCGTAGCCGCCGTCAAATTCGCGGATCACACCGTCGCCTTCGAACACGAACGTACTGGTCGCGACATTGTTGAGAAACGCCCGGTCGTGGCTGACCAGCAGCAGCGTTCCAGAGAAGTTGGCGAGCAACTCTTCCAGCAGTTCCAGAGTTTCGGCGTCAAGGTCGTTTGTCGGTTCGTCGAGAACCAGAACGTTGGCGGGTTTTGTAAACAGCCGGGCCAGCAGCAGGCGATTGCGTTCTCCGCCGGAGAGAAAGCTCACTCGAGTTTGAACTCGCTCAGGCGAGAACAGAAAGTCCTGCAGGTAGCCGACGACATGTTTCCGCTGACCGTTGATCAGAACGAAATCAGAGCCGTCTCCGATGTTTTCGCGAACGGATTTTTCTTCGTCGAGCTGTGCCCGCAACTGGTCGAAATAGGCGACTGAGGTATTCGTGCCGACTCGAACGTTGCCGGATTGAGGCTGCAGTTCGCCCAGCAGAACTTTCAGCAGCGTCGTCTTGCCGACACCATTGGGGCCGATGAGGCCGATACGGTCGCCGCGAAAAACGGTTGTCGACAGGTCGCGGATAATTGGCTGATCGTCGTAGGCAAAGGAAACGTTGTCTGCCTTGCTGACCAGCATGCCGGACCGTTCGGCTTCCTGAAGCTGCATCTTCGCCTTGCCGACTTTGTCTCGTCGCTGCCTGCGAACTTCGCGCAGTTCTTTCAGCGCTCGCACGCGGCCTTCGTTGCGGGTTCGTCGAGCTTTGATGCCCTGCCGGATCCACTTTTCTTCCTCGGCGAGCTTCTTGTCGAACAGCGCCTGCTGCTGCTCTTCGGCTTCGAGCATCGCGTCACGACGCGTGAGAAACGTGGCGTAATCGCAGGTCCAGTCAAACAGTCGCCCTCGATCGACTTCAATAATCCGGTTGGCCAGGGCCTGCAGAAACGCCCGGTCGTGCGTCACGAAAATCAGCGTGCCGGTGTACCGCGACAGGAAATCCTGGAGCCAGAGAATCGAATCGATATCCAGGTGGTTTGTCGGTTCGTCGAGCAGGAGGACGTCGGGTTCGGTGACGAGTGCTCGCGCCAGCAGAACTCTTCGTTTCTTGCCGGCCGAGAGGGAATCGAATGTCTGGTCGGGATCGAGCGACATTTCCCGCAGAGTTCGTTCGACGCTGTGGAGAGCGTCCCAGCCTCGTTCCTCGGCTCCGATACGCTCGATGGCCGTGTCGAGTCTTTTCTGCTCATCAGGTGAAAGTGGGTCTGCTTGTGACTTCAGGTCGAGCGTGCGGAATTCCGCAATGTCAGCGCCAATGTTCGGGATGCCGTCCGCAACCTGCGCGAATATTGATCCGCCTTTGGCGTCCGGGACGTGCTGTGTGAGCGACGCCAGACAGGCTCCGGATTCAAGGACTACGGAACCATCGTCGGGCTTGAGTTCGCCGCCGATCAGCTTCAGGAGCGTGGATTTGCCGGCGCCGTTTCGACCGACGAGTCCGACTCGTTCGCCACGTTCGATATGGACCGTTACGCCGTCCAGCAGGACTGGATGCGAGAACGTAAAGGTCACGTCTTTAATACTGAGTAGTGCCATGCGCGGGAGTGTAGCGGCTTGAATCTGAATCAGAAGCCGGCAGTTTCCTCGTCGTTGCCCGCGAATTTCAGTCGGTCTTTGTAGAACTTCTTCAGACGCTCGATCGAGTACATGCGAACGACCTTGCCTTTGTAGGTCAGTCGACCGTTTTCGTCGGTGTCCAGGTCGACCGAAACTTCGTCCGTGGCGTAGCCCGCGTAGAGGCCTCCGAAGGTTTCGGGGTCGACACCCTGCCCGGATTCCAGATCGGTCTTTGCATCAAGGCCGCCTGCCATCAGGCCGGTTGCGTTAATGATTTTTGTAGCGGCAGTGTAACGGGCTTCCTGATTCAGGTTGCTCCGGACATTCTGAAGAGCGGCATAAGCTGCCGTGATTGATTTCGTGACTTCCTGGCTGGCTCCATCAGCCGCTGGCTGAGCGACCGCTGTCGATTGAGCAGACCACTGCATCGTGCCAGCGAGAAAGCCAAGCCCGAAGATGCTCAGAACGGAAACTGTTTTCCAGATAGCTCGCATGGGATTCTTCCTGCGGATTGACGGGCCACTCAGGATCGGGGCCGGTTCAGAACAAAGAGCCGATTCAGCAACCTCGATATCGTCTTCGTACGTCGAGCCAGTTTCAAGAACCAAAGAGCTGATCGGGTCGTCGCGATGTGGCTCGGCTCGGGAGTGTCAGCTCAGGGCGTCTGTACCGATTTGTTTCGGGGTGGTCGGATTGTGACGGGAAGTCTGGCTGGACTTTCTGCCCGCTCCGACAGCGCAAGACAGAGTCCACTCGACCCCGTTGGCCGAGTGGACTCTGTGGTCATACCGTTCCTGACGAATCAGGCAGCTTTCCGTTCAGACGAATCGGAATCCGACTTCTGGACCGGTGCCATCGGAATGGAACGGCTTGTTGTTTCGTTATTCTGCCCGTGTCGACCGATGAAAAAGCTGACGTACATCAGCCCGCCCGAAAACAGCAGTGCGGCGGCACAGCCCATGAGGGCAATCTGGTCGTCTGAGGCGTTGTTGAACAATTCCATGTGAAGACTCGCTGAAAAGTGTCGAGTGGTTGTCGAGTCGCGGTTCGGAACGGTCAAGGCTGGACCAGTCAGAATGAGCGGGAGAGCGACTCCAACAGAAGTGGTTTCGGACAGATCGCACGTTCCGCTTCAATGAAGCCGGGCGAAGTTGGTCAGTTCGACAGACCGCATCGACACCGCCCCGGTCTGGTCCCTTGGTGCCGGTCCCGAGGTCTCTGGCTGACTTTGCCGGGAATGTCGGTTCGGCGATGTTCGGCAGGTCGATGTCGGTACGCTTCGGGGCTGTATCTGACATTGCAGAAACAACTTGCGCGTTGCTGGCGAGCGGCGGACACTCTGCCGGGATGCCTAACTCATCTTGACCCTGGCGTGGCGTTTTTCCTATTTAGATTGCAGTTGCCGGGTGAAGCTTGACGCACCGCTGGTTCTGTTGCCGATGTGGTGCGTCGAGGTGCACTCTGATAATTGATTGATTTTACAATTCGGCGCTCCGCCGATGGATTTATGCCGGCATGAGAATTCTGCAGCGATACATCCTGGTCGACCTGATCAAGGTGCTGCTGCTCGTCATCACGATCATGACCGTGCTGCTGGTGTTCGTGGGTGTGTTTCGCGAAGTCACAGAGCGAGGTCTCGGCCCGCTCCAGGTTCTGCAGATTCTGCCCTACGTCGTCCCCAGCCTGCTGCCGTTTACGATTCCGGCAACGTTGCTGCTGTCTGTCTGCATCGTTTATGGGCGACTGGCGGCTGACTACGAAATCACAGCCGCCAAGGCAGCGGGGATCAATGTACTGTCACTGCTGGCCCCGGCGTTCTTTCTCGGTGGAACTCTGACCGTCTGCTCGCTGCTGCTCAACGATCAGGTAATTCCCTGGTCGATGGCCAACATTCAGAGAGTCGTTACGCTGGCGATGGAAGACATTTTCTTTGATGTGCTGTCTGCTCAGCACATGGTCGAGTACCCGGATAAGGGCTGGGCGATTACCGTTTCGGGGGTCGACAAGGAAGCTCGCCGCCTTTACCGACCGAATCTGCGATACAAGGTCGGCGACGAGCAGTACGTCGCGCAGGTTCGCGAGGCCGTGCTGAGGATCGACCTGGAGAAAGAACGAGTCATTCTGCAACCGATCGACGCACGATTTGCAGGTCCTGGTCGGATTTCTGTGCGGCTGAAAGAAGGCGATATTGAGCTGCCGTTGCCTATGAGCAGTGAGAAAATAAAGCCACGACACCTGAGTATCTCGAAGATTCGCGAAAAACTGGATGACTTCAGCGACGAGTGTCAGGCCGCTGAAGATACTCGAGCGATTCGAGCAGCGTTTGCTTTGGCGATGGGCGAATTTGAAGCGATGGCCGAGCAACCCATGATCGACCAGTCGAGCAGAATTATCGCCAGCACAAGTCAAGCAAGAAAGCACAACACTGAACTTCACAACCGGTTCGCGCTGAGTTGTAGCTGCTTCTTCTTTGCGCTGGTCGGCGGCCCATTTTCGATTCTGCAGGCGCGTCGTCAGTTTTTGACGACGTTCTTTCTCTGCTTCCTGCCAATCCTGCTGGTTTATTACCCGGTCGTCCTGCTGATGATGAGCCTTGCCAAATCCGGCTCCGTCAACCCGGCCTGGGCCATGTGGACTGGCAATGCCATTCTGCTTGTCGGAGCAATTTTTGTCCTCCGGCAAACGGTCCGCCGGTAAAACCGGCGTCGATCACTGCGTATAAAGTGCGGGGCAAAGCGTATGGACCGGAGATTCCCCGGTTTTCGGTATGGCCGAAAAAGAATGCCCGTTTCGAATGAAACGGGCATTCCAGCGGTGTTGGGATGTGGGGCGAGGTTTCAGCTCTCGACTGGAGAATTCAAGCCACCAGTGTGTGTGGTCGACTGTCTGTCAGCCGATGATTACTCAGCTTCAGCTGTTTTCGTCAGCCATTTTCAATTTAATCGGCCTGGTGATCCCTGAACCCTCGACACTGACGACGGCCAGAGCCGGGAAGCTCTCCAGTACTCCGGCTGATTCGTCAGAGAGTTTGGTTTTGTTGAGGCTGAGAACTCGCAGATTGGGCAGCGAAGCCAACTGTTTGATTCCGGCGTCCGTGATTTTTGTGTCGTTGAGACGAAGTTCTTCCAGTTCGGTCAATCTGGCAATTGTTTCAAGTGCGGCATCTGTGATCGTCGTTCCGGAGAGCGTCAGATATCGCAGTTTCGAGAACTGGGCAATCGTCGGCATGTCGTCGTCACCAACTCGGGTGTAATTCAGAGACAGCTCTTCCAGGTCTTTATTCCCGGTCAGTTTGGCCAGGCCGCTTCCGTCGACTCGTGTGTCACTCAGAGTCAGGTCGCGAAGCGTCGTCCACCCGCTCAGCATGCCGACGCCTTCTGAAGTGACCTTTGTGTTAGCGAGCGAAAGTACCTGCACTCGTCCAACTTCAGCAATTGACTTCATACCGATGTCTGTCACCGCAGAAGAGTTCAGGTCGATTTCGCGGAGGTTGTTTACATCTTCAAGACGTTGGAGAGAGGCGTCATTTGAGCCAGACAACGAGAATGTTCGAAGTTTTTTTGCATTGATCAGCGTCATGACTTCTTCGAGTCGCTCCAGATGAGCAGCACGGCTGCGCGAGCCCGTTGCTCCGCCCGACTGCTGGTTCGGGGCAGAGGCTGATTGAAGGTTGTAGGCGGCAGCGACACTGCCTGCGCCGATCGCGATACCTACCAGCAGAACAATTGGGCGACTGACTGTTTTCATGACGACGGGACTCCATAGCTTCAACAGGTGGGAAAGGTTTTCGGAGTCTTCGACCAGTTTCTAGACACCGAGGAAAGCAGATTTGTTTTCTGAGCACGCCGGTGGCCTGGTACCAGATTGGTCAGGTTGGCTGCAGTTCAGATTTCAAAGAGCGTTGGCGTTTCACAAGCAGAACGGCTAATGCTGTTCTGAGTAGCGAGTACGGAAACAGGCCGGACGATTCCACATGGTTTCTGGAAATTTGCTTGACGCTTCAGAGTTGTGCCGCTGGTCGCTGCCGTCCATTAGTCAGAAGTTCTGAGTTTCAATCAGCACCGTGGGCATCACGGTAGAGCGGAACAAGCTCGCAGCCACTTCGGGGTGGGACAATGTTGTTGCCGGAACGGGAAATCGTTCTGGGGCACCTTCTCAGGGGAGTGCCCGCTGGCATCGAGAAATCGAGTCGCAGATCGAGCCTGATTGCGAGGGCGTTTGGACTCACAGTAGACTGGCTCAAGGACGTTTCGGTTTGAGAGGGCAGCCATCCGTGAGTGTCAGCGATAAATACCGTCAGCAATCGGCGGCCTGGAGTTCGCTGGAACGAGTGGCGGGGCGACTGTGGTTGGCCAGACTGGGGCGGACGTGGGTTACAGCGACGTTCTGGCTCGGCGGCCTCTGTTTCCTGATATTGCTGATTCGTCGATTGAGTGGATTGGGCGCAGACTGGTTTGTTGCTGAACTTCTTGCTGGCGTGCCGTTAATCGCGGCGTTGTTCGCATTTCTGGTTGTCCGGAAATCGCCGATCCTTGCGGCGGCTCGAAAGGTTGATGCCGGTTGTGGAGCGAATGATCTATTCCTGACGCTGGTCCAGCTGGAAGCGTCGGCAGGCGAGTATCAGTCTGTTATTTCCGAGCAGGCGGACATGCAATCCGCTAGCGTTGTGCCGGCGTCGGTCGTTCCCTGGCACTGGCAGCGACCGTTGGTTGTATTGTCAGGCGGAATCGGTGTGCTGGTTGCAGCGTTGCTGTTTCTTCCGCAATTTGATCCATTTGGAAACGTCGGCTCTGCGACGACAACTGTTGCTGCTCGACGGGCTTTGCTGGAATCGCGGCGCGAGACAACGAGTCGGCTGGAAGAACTTTCTGTCCAGACTGAGTCGGCAATTTTTGCTGACGAGGTCAGTCAGTCGCTTGAGAAGCTTGCTTCGGAATTGCGGCAGCTTGCGGCGGATCGTTTCGCTTCAGGACTCAAGGAGCTTGATGCCGGGCAGCGGGAGATCGAGGCTCGCTGGCGGGAAGCTCGCAGTCGCGACGAAGTCTCACGTATGCTCGAGCAGGCGCAGGCAACCCAGTTTCTCGGGGCATTCGATCAACGCAGTCGACAATGGATTGAGGAACTGGCGAAGGGGCAGACGCCATCCGTCGATGAAGCTTTCCGTTCGCTGGCTTCGGATCAGGAGAAGCTCGACTCGGTTGATGACGCTGCCGAGCGGGAGCAATTGGAAAAGAAGATCCGACAGGCGATGGCCGAGCTGCAACGATTCGCTGGCAACCAGCTTCAGTCGCAACCGATCGATGCGGCCATGAAGCGAGCGATGAGTCAGCTTGACTCGTCACGATTGGATTCGGGATTACAGGCAGAGTCGGTCCAGGCGTCGGCAGAGTCGCTCGAACTGGCGCAAGCCGAGCTGCACAAAGTTGCCACCGCCGCCGCACAGCTTGCTTCATTGGAGCAGGCTCTGAACGCCATTCAATCGGCAAAACAATTGACGCAGCAGAGTGCTTCTCAGGCGTCCGAAGGCATGAGAAAGAGTGAGGCGACGATTCAGGAGTTCGTCCAGCAGTACGCCGACTTCACTGGAGAAACAGGTAATCGTCCCTCTAAAGATGGTCAGTCTGCTGTTGGTCAGCAACCCGAAGTTGACCCATCACCGAGTTCCGAAAGCCAGGGCGGGCAGGCCGAACAACAGGTTGCTTCCTTATCCGGGAAGTCAGATCAAGGTTCCCCCGGAACGGGCGGCAGTTCGAATCCGGAAGTTGGAGCGAAGTCTTCGGAAGGAAACTCTGCTCAACATGGGTCGGGGCATTCGACCACTCGCGAGAATCAGTTGGCAGAAACCGGGTTTCGCGACTCGCGGGATGCTGCAACTGTGGACGCAGGTCGTCGGCTGATGACGATGCGTCGGCAGGGGCTGGCCGATGCTGGCAAAGCTTCTCAGGAGTACCGCGAGCTTGTCAAAAGTCTTCAGAAACGTGTCAGCACGGCCATTGAAGTCGAAGAGATCCCACCCGGCTATGTGCTGGGAATTCGCAGCTATTTCGACTCGCTGAATCAGCAGACTGTCGACCAGCAGGCTGCACCAGTAGAGGTCGACGAGTCAGGTGCCAGTACCTTGGATGACAACTTAGAAAACCTAAACGAGGTGACAGATGACGCGTCGTGATGGTTCGTGGTTTGCAACTGCGGCGACTCTACTTTGCCTGGGTATGATTGCGATGCTCTCCTGGAACGGCGGCGTCAGTCGGAATAGTCTGGTTGTCTATTGCTCGCACGACTCGGTTTACTCCGAAGAGATTCTGCGAGAATTCGAACGCGAGACCGGTATCCGGCTGATCGTTCGCTTTGATACCGAAGCCACAAAGTCGATCGGCCTGATCAACCTTCTGATTGCCGAACGTGATAACCCGCAGTGCGACGTCTTCTGGAATAACGAAGTCCTCGGCACAATGAAGTTGCAGAAACTGGGGCTGCTGCAGCCTTACAAGGGAAAAGGGTTCGCGAGAATTCCGACTCAACACAAAGCTGATGACGGAAGCTGGGTTGGCTTCGCTGCTCGTCTACGCGTCTTCATTGTGAATACTGAAAACATGGCCGCGACCCACGAGGCGATATTTCAACGATTAAACGCTCCTGGGAAGGATGGCCTCTCGCGAGTCGCTCGTGCGAAGCCGCTGTTCGGCACGACGTTGACTCAGTACGTCGCTTTATGGAACGAGTTCGGCGGCGAAGAACTGAAACGCCGCCACAAGAGCCAACGCGATCGTGGGTTGCTTGAAGTGAATGGAAACTCGGTCGTCAAGGATCTGGTGGCAAGCGGTCGGTGCGATTTCGGATGGACCGACACCGACGACTACTTCCTGGCTGTCGACGAGGGGAAACCTGTCGACATGGTGCCGGTTTTTATGACGTGCGAACATTCCATTTGTATTCCGAATTCGGTGGCAATTATTCGTGGGACGCGGCGTCCGGAAACGGCGCAGGCGCTCGTGGATTTTCTCCTGTCAAAGGAAGTTGAAACTCGCCTGGCCTGCTCACCGTCGCGGCAGATTCCGCTCGGCTCTGTCGACTTCGCCGGGCTGCCGGAAGAAGTCCAGGATTTGAAATCATGGTCCGAAAGAAGTGTTGACCTGAGGTCGCTTGCTGATGCGCATACCGATTGCCTGGCGTGGCTTCAGAGCGAGTATCTGCAATGAGTTTTCACGAAGCGTTTGCGTGGACTCTGCTGAGGTCGGTGATGGCTGCGGCTCTGGCAGTGCCGATGTCTGTCTGGCTGTTGCGACTGGTGCAGCGGTCGAAAGGCCGTTCACGATTCTGGTGGATGCTGTTTGTGCTGTGTCCGCTCGTCGCACCGGACCTGGTCGTCGGGTACAGCTATCGATCTTTTGAGCTGTCGCTGCTGCATCGTCCGACTCTGAACCACTGGTTCTATTTCACGCTTGTCGTGCTGAAGTTTCTGCCGGCGGCGGCTGTGGTGCGGATTTGCCTGCCACCATCGCCGCTTTCGAAGTCTGCAATTCACAGTGCCCGACTGGCGGGGGCAACGAGTCGGGCGCGGCAGAGTGTTCGGAGCCTGAAGCTGAAAGCTGGACTGCTGAGAAACCTGCCCGTGTTCGGGATCGTCTTTCTGCTGACGATGCAGGAGTTCGAAATCGCATCACTCCTGCAGATTCCGGCGTGGACCGTGCACCTGTTTGATGCTCAGGCCGGCGGGCTGAATTCGACCACGATGTTGCGGCAGCTTGTGGTTCCCGTGCTTGTTCAGGCGGCAGTTCTGGTTCCTTTGATCTGGTGGGGAATCGCGAATTCGTGGGGTGCAGCTCCGAGATGGCGTTCTTCCGAGGACGATTTTTCACGAAACTCGCGGCCGGGCATCACCATTGCTGTCGTTGCAGCGTTGCTGACGTGGGGAGTTCCGTTGTGCATTGTTTCGCTGTCTGGCCTTGCCGGAATCGCTGGAGTGCTTCGAAATGAAATCCTCGTCCGCTCAACGCTGCTCGACCTTGTGGCGGCCATCGCGATTGCTGTTCCGTGTGCGGTGTTGTCGCTTGTTCTGGCTCGTAAACTGCGAGGCATCACCTGTCGTCGAGAGACGGGGCAGTATCAGTTCACCGGAAAATTACAGCCGGCGTTAATCTGCCTTGTGGTCGCCCCGGGACTGTTTGGATCGCTCGCCGTCAGCATCGCCGTTCTTTCGGTAATTCAATTCCCGCCGTTGACAGAGTTGCGTTCGACCGTGTGGCCGATGGCGTTTGCGTTGATTCTCTTTCTCGTGCCGCGAGCGTTTGTGCTGACGGTGTTGTTGCCGGCTTTTCAACGCTCAGAGTCGAGCCATCTCGCAACGCTCCTCGGTGTGACTTCAGAATTGTCCCGAGCGAACGCCGCCGCACGTTTGAAGTGGTGGTACGAGTGCCGACCGCTGTTTCTCATCGCGGCCGTGCTGTTTTACTGGAGCCTCGCGAATCTGACTGCCGCCGCGTTACTCTGCCCGCCGACGATTCCGTTGCTGAGTTTCGACGGAAATATCGTTCCGCTGCCGGTTCGACTTTACAAATTCATCCACCAGGGCAGAACCGCGACGTTATCGGTCATGGCTTTGTTGTCGGTGGCTGTTCCTTTTGTGCTGGTACTTTTCGCAGCTCGATCGACTCCTGGAATCTACCGGCGATTGTCGCGCGACAGCTCGGTGAAAATGTTGTGAGAGAGTGTTTTCGGTTCGTAGTTTGCAGGTTGTAATTTTCGTGGATGATCCTGTCTGGAGTCTGAACAACGTCTGCCTGGTAGGACGGGAACGGCCGCGGCTTGATAACGTGTCGTTGCGGATCCATTCTGGAATCACCGCAGTGATGGGGTGTTCCGGAGCGGGCAAGTCATCGTTGCTCAGTCTGCTGGCTGAATTTGAACAGCCCGACGATGGCACTATTCAATTTGCGAAGCCAGAAGCACAGCCATCGACAACGCTGCCTCTTTTCTGGAGTCCGCAGGATTACGGCCTCTGGTCGCACCTCACCGTTGAGCAACATGTCGACTACGTTCTTCCCGAACGGACGAAGAGTGGTCGATCGGCGACGCAGTGGCTGGAACTGTTCGAGCTGACCGGGTTACGTGCCTCATTGCCGGATTCGCTGTCGCAGGGTGAACGGTCTCGTCTGGCCGTTGTGCGTGCTCTTGCATCGGAAGCCGCAGTGCTGGTGTTTGATGAACCGCTCGTTCACGTCGATCCGTTGCTGGCTTACCGCTGCTGGCGAGTTGTCGACGAGCACGTTCGCACGCACCGCTCGACCGTAGTATTCTCGACTCACGATCCAGACGCCGTATTGAAGTACGCTCGGAATGTGGTTTGCCTGGAGAAGAGCAGGGTCACATTTTCTGGTTCTGTCGACTCGCTCTGGCATCGACCGCCAACCAGAAACCTTGCCTGGCTACTCGGTCCCTGCAACTGGTTCCGACCGTCAGACATTGCTAGCGAGGATGCCTCGGCAGAGCTTTTGAGTCGGGAACACTGCGGCGTCCGTCCTTCTCAACTGGAAATACGTCGAGACTCAAGCGGTCTGTTCAGAATTGAGGCAATTCTTCGCGCTTCATTCATCACCGAGTTACGATTAAGTGATTGCCATTCAGGGCGGCAGGTTGATGTTTTCGTAACACGGCTGAGCCCTGATATCAGTGTCGGAGAGGTCGTGCAGTTAGCCGTATCGCTGGACGATAGATAGCCTGGAAACTCGCCCGCCGACCGACAAACCGTTCTGGATCAATGCTTCTTCGCGTGGTGCGGCATCAGTGTTGTGCGATAGGCCTGAAGCGGGCGGAGCAGTGATTTTTCCAGGGCCAGGCGGCGGGCCTGCCATTGTTCGGTTGTGTAGCCGCGAGCGTCGTTCAGGTTTGCGAGTTCGGCGAATGCATTGTCGATTGCCGAGATGCTTTTCTCGATATCGTTGAGGACGATCTTCGTTGATCCCGGTGACTTTTCTCCGCGGTTGTGCCAGCGGTCGTGGAGAACCTGCAACAATGCATCCAACTGGTCGGCGCGGTCGGCATCGCTGGGGATTGCTTCAGGGTGTGTGCAGATCAGTTCGATGGAAGCGACGACGTTGCGGACTGCCTGGTCGCTGCTCGACGTGAAATAAATTCTGTGTAGCCGGTGTCGAAGTTCGATTTCGAAATTCTCTTCGCGGTTTCGGGTGGCCAGCTCGGCCAGCTCCTGATGCAGGAAAAGGCTGATCAACGGGTCGTGCGGCGCTGCGAACTCTTCAATGGCCAACAGGTCTGCAGGGCCAGGCTTTTTCTGCCTGGCTGCGTTGCCGAGTGTCGTGAAGTAGTCAACCCGGCGTTTCTCACTTTCCTGCAGTTCGTGCAAAGGCTCTTCGCCTTTAACCTGGACAAGTTCAGCCTGTGGAGTCTGCTTCAGACGCTCTTTAACAGCCCGGCGGTAGTACCAGTATTCATCAGGGTGTTCGTGAATCAGCTCCTGTTGCTGGGTCAGTTCGGCCAGTCGATTGCTGACTGTTTTAGCGTACGCATCCGGGCCAATCGTGAACTGCATCGTCTGGGCGACAGGTCCAAGCTTCTCCATGATCGCGGCGTATTTGTTGTCCCAGCGCATGATCTCCCATGGAAGAAGGCACGTCAGGCGGCTGGTTGATACGTCAGACACCTGCCCGCGAGTCGTTCCAAAGGCGGTCGACAGACCCTCGTCGGTGTAGATCGAAAGACGCAGCGGCGTGCTCCAGTCCCAGCCGGTTTGCGCGAGAGCGTATCTCACATTCGGGCGCTGAAGTCGTTCGACCATTCCTGGACGAATAATTCCGGCAGGACTGTTTGTGGCGATAAGCAGCAGCTTTCCAGGAGCAATCTCAATGGCGGCAACCTGCGAGAAGACTGACTGCCAGGTGGCGACAATGATCTGTAACGCGTCCGGGCCAAAGTCGGCATAGTCAAGCGGTTGACAAAAAAGGCCTTCTTCGCGCAACGCACTGGATGCCGTTCTCAGAAATTCGGTGGTTATCGACGACGCTGCAGCAGGAACACCCTGCTGGTCAGATGAAGCGATAATGATGTCTGCTTCGGCAGGCGAAGTTCGCAACTTCAAAAGTGGTTCGGTCGTCTGGAGCGTGACTCGTGAATCGTCCAGTGGGTTGTGCATCATTCGCTTGAATACATGCTCTGTTACTGCATCGATCGCTTTCTGGTCGGGTTCGGTGCAGACGATCGATTCAAGCGGGAAGGTAATGCTTGTTTGAAGAACGGCTCCCGATCGAATGCCAAGCAGCAGCACTCGGGTTGGTCCTTCATGCATGACCATTGGCAGGATGGCCTGTAGTGACTCAGCCGACGGTTGAGTGCAGATCGCGGTGTCGCAACTGACCGACGAAACCGGCAGTCCCGACTTTCGAACCTGAACCTGCTGCCCTCGATACCGCCAGAAGGTCATTGTGCCGTCGTGAGTTTCGGCTGTGGCGATGCAGCGGCCTTCGTCCAGGTGAGGAAGAATGTCGCTTCTGGCTTCGTGCTGATGAGCAACGAAGACAGCCGTGTCGAACAGCAGTTTGGCAGAAATCTTTGGATCAAAACGATGAGCCAGAAATGGACCAGCCATGACGACAACACAGCAGATGGCCAGCGTCGGACGGACGATTGCCCGCGTCGATTCGTGCCAGATAATGGACGCCACCCCTGAAACGGCCAGAATTGTTGAAGCGACTACGATGATCGTTGGAATGCTGACCTGTCCGATGAGCAGCCAATGGAAGCTTGACCATCCGAGCGTCATTGCTGCGACAAGCGTTACGATTGCGCCGCTGCCGAGAGCTGCTTTGTCAGGTGACGTTGTACGATTTCCGGGCCATGCGAGGGCGGCTCCGGTCACCAGTCCCACGGGGGTCATACAGACGGCAAACACGAAGGCTCGAATTGTCCCGGCGAGCAGGATGGAAGGCACGCTTGAGTTTACAGCAAGGCACAGACTCACGATTGTCGGCCATAAGAAAAGCTGTACGACGGACCAGGCGGCTGCAATCAGCAGCAGGCTGGCTGTTGACGTTTTCGACGTTCTGGTCTGGTTCCATGCGAAACAGGCAGTGACGATCACGGTCGCGCTTTGTACGACCAGTTGCCACGCAGATGCGAAGAACAGCTGCCCACTGACACGGCTCAGCGAGGCGAAAAGAATTCCGCTCACAATGGCGAGCACGATGACCAATGCGAGTCTGGTAAGCGACCAATCGGTTGGTCCTGCAGGCTCGACCGATTGGGGGGGCGTCTGCGGCGAGTTTTCTTCCTCGTCGTTATTTTTTGTCACGGTCTGGTGAATTCGAAACGCGATGGTCAATTCGGTGGCGGAGCCGGTAATACCTATACACAAAGCAAGTAACGCGACTGCGCTCAAGCCCAACGTTCCGGACAGAGTTGTCATGGCGACTGCTGCTGAAATCGCGGCGATGCTGAGCTTACGGCTACCAGAAATTCCGACTCCTGCTGATTCTGATCGGGCTGCGAAGTGGGTGAAGAGAATTGTGAGGGAGAGAAACGGAACAAACCAGGATGCCATGACTCCGCCGAAAAGGACCGTAATCTGCCCGGTTGTCGTATCAGGCAGATTCTGGCCGGACAGCAGGTCGATTGCCTCCCATCCCGTCGTGTAAAAGAGTCCCGGGAAAAGCACGGTCGCGGCAATAATCGTCTGCAGGGCGATCAGCAGGCTGGTTTGTTGAGCCGGTGATTTTGATAATTGGCTTCTGCCCAGCCATACTGATGCCGCGATACCGATCGAAAGCGTCAGCAGACCAGCCAGTGTGACAGCTGTCTGACTGAAGAGCGACGTCCCGAAACCGGCAAGCGCTTGCTGAATCCAGCACATGGCGAGAATGCCGCAAGCAGAACTCGTCAGGGCGGCGGCGGTTCGATCGTTCGTGAATCGCGCAGAGATTCGACTCGGGAGAGATTCAAGCGGCATAGCATCCATGCTTTATAACGGGAAACGGTTGCCTGGAACTCCTTCAGGACAAATGACTTGTAGCGGAATCCAGCATTTTCCGGCAAGGGAAGTCGTGCTGTTTGAAGTGCTGCCGCAACCGACTCACCGTGGCGTGCCGGTTGACTGGTGGTGGGCTTTATCGTTTAAGGTCGGAACTCGTGATCTTTCGCTGGTTTTGAACTTCTACCTTCACTCTTTACCGGAGCTGGCCGTGATGACCGACTCTTATTGTCCGCACATGTATCGGCTTTCCTGGAAGTGCATCCTGTTGATCGCCAGCATTGTGATTCCGGGCGGATCACCCGCACACGCTCAGTTTGCCGGTGGCGGTCAGGGGGGCGGCAATCAGGGGAACAATCTGGGGGGCATCGCGATCGATGCGGTCGGAGTCGTGACTCCGGCATTTGTCAAAGAGACGACGTCCCGGCTCAACCGGAAGCGGCAGGAGGCTCTTGCCGCGGAACATCTTCCTGAGGATGTCAACGTGTCGAGCCCGTTGAGAAAGGTTTCGCTGGTCCGACTCGAGAAGATGAGTCGTGAATTCGCTGAACAGAAAAGGCACGTTCCAGTTGAGATGCAGTTTCTCGCCGGGCTGCAACGAATCGACTACGTGTTTGTTTACCCGGAGACAGGTGACATTGTGATTGCGGGGCCGGCAGAAGGGTTCGCCCCAAATATCATCGGTCGGGTTCTGGGGACGTCAACTGGTCGGCCTCCGCTGCGTCTCGACGATTTGATTGTTGCTCTGCGGACGGTGCCCGGGGCTTCGTTGATTGGATGCTCGATCGATCCGACGCAGGAAGGCCTGGTTCGCTTCAATGACTATGTGAAGAGGAACAGTTTTGCGACGACAGTTGCGGTGATCCAGCAGAGGTTTCGCGAGATGGCTCAGGCGATGGGCAACCAGGATGTTTCGGTTTTCGGCGTGCCGGCGAATTCGCACTTTGCAACCGTGCTGGTCGAAGCCGATTATCGGATGAAGCTGATGTCAGTCGGTCTGGAACGCCCGAAGATTCCCAAATGGAAGAGTCATCTGGAACTGGTCGGAAGCGGCGGAAATACACTGCAACGCTGGTGGTTTACGCCGCGGTACGGCGCTTTTCGGCAGTCGGAGGACGGCAACGCCTTTCAGTTTTCAGGGCCACGAGTTCAATTGATGTCGCAGTCTGAGCAGGTCAGTGCTTCCGGAAAACGATCCGCAGCAGCCATGCAGG
>TARA_R110002072_G_scaffold303043_1_pt1 | contig 64725 bp, 51 predicted proteins | sample TARA_R110002072 | Tara Oceans TARA_R110002072 (sample SAMEA4397118) | marine metagenome | biome: Polar Biome; feature: [SRF] surface water layer (ENVO:00010504); material: water (ENVO:00002006), including particulate matter (ENVO:01000060) such as... | depth 5 m | reverse complement strand
TTTTTTTTTGTAGAAATGAGGCAAGAGCGACATAGAATAATTTTCACTCTAGGTTTTAGGTGTCATTAGTCACCCAGCATCGGGCATCGGACTTTCCAAAAACACTTCCTCAAACTCAAACTGTTGCCCATTAAATAAACCTTTATCACTCAGCTTCAGATCAGGAATGACTAGCAAAGCCATAAAGCTTAGCGTCATAAATGGAGAATTCAGCGTGGCTCCCATTTCCTTTGCAAGTCTATCGATGTGGGTATAGGCTGCTGCCACTACATAGCCATCAGATGCAGACATGATTCCTCCGACTGGAAGTGGAAGTATTTCTTCCTGATCTCCAGAGACAGCAGATACTCCGCCTTTTGCAGCTATGATTAGATTGACTGCTTTGCAAATGGATTCATCATCGATGCCGACTGCTATGATATTATGTGAGTCGTGTCCAACTGAGGAAGCGATTGCTCCGGTTTTCAATCCAAAGTTTTTAATAAAAGCCACTGCTGGAGGAGCATCTTCGTAGCGATTGACCACAGTGATTTTCAAGATGTCCTCATCTGGATTCGATTCTGCGAAACCATTTTTGATGAGGATTTCACCGGAGATTTTCGGCGTGATCAATTGTCCGTCTAAGGCTTCGATGACTCTGACTTTTGAGCCGTTTGCTTTGAGTTGAAAGTCTTCAGGGGTTTTCAGAGAAGTATTAAAATTGTTGATGATCTCGTTTGTGATTGGCTGAATCAGCGTCTTTCCATTCTCCGCTACTTTCTCTCCATCAATGTAGGTGCTAATTACCTGAAAGACTTTCAAGTCATTTACCAGAATAAAATCTGCAGGATCTCCTTCTCTCAATTGTCCCACATTCATCGCATAGTGAGCGATAGGATTCAGACAAGCTGCCTGAAGTACATTAAAAACATCTTTGCCTTTTGCGATAGCTCTAGCCGCAAGTTCATTGATATGAGAAACTGCCAGATTATCCGGATGCTTGTCATCTGAACAAAACATGATCATCTCAGGGTATTCATCGATCAGGTCGATGAGTGCTTCGAAGTTTTTGGCAGCCGAACCTTCTCGGATAGCGATTTTCATTCCCAGCTTTAATTTGCCTAAGGCTTCCTCAGCCGTGAAACACTCATGATCGGTGCTTGGGCCAGCACTGACGTATTTCTCTGCCAGTTCTCCTTTTAGTCCTGGCGCATGTCCATCGATGGGTTTGCCGTATTTCTTTGAGATTCGGATTTTCTCCATCACCAGCTCATCCCGATTTACCGTCCCGGGCCAGTTCATCATTTCTGCTAAGTAATGAATCTCGGATCGAGACATTAGGTTTTCTATGTCCTGAGCATTGATTTCACCACCTGCCGTCTCGAAAGGAGTGGCTGGTACACAAGAAGGAGCGCCGAAGTAGAACTTGAAAGGAACCTGCTTTCCGTTTTCTATCATGTATTCCACGCCTTCCATTCCGCAGACATTGGCGATCTCGTGTGGATCGGAGACTGTTGCCACGGTACCATGAACTACGGCAAGTCTTGCGAATTCTGAAGGGACAAGCATGGAGCTTTCCACATGCACATGCGCATCGATAAAGCCTGGCATCAAATAGGGCAAAGAAGTATCCGATTCGATTTTTGTCAGTTTGGCAATTTCCCCATTTAGGATATTGATAGAAACAGCATAGATTTCACGATTTGGGATATCTACGAATTGACCTTGGATCTGCATAAAAATGTAGGGTGAAATTAATTGGAGAGAATCTGTATAAGAGATTCGTTTCCATGTGTTGGGGATAGGTTTAGATTAAAACTACTATATTTGCGCAGTAATAAAAAAACGAATCAAGCGGGTTTTTTGAATGAATAAAATCGTCATCGCCATTGATGGATATTCGGGATGTGGCAAGAGTTCCACGGCCAAAGCAGTTGCAAAGGATTTGGGATATACTTACATCGATTCCGGAGCCATGTATAGAGCGGCGACTCTACACTTTTTGAACAACTTCCTTTCTCCAGCCAATCCACATGATGTGGAAAAGGGGCTAAAATCACTAGAAATTTCTTTTCACCTTAATCCAGATACGCTCAAGCAAGAGACTTATCTGAATGGATTGAATGTGGAAAATGAAATTCGCACCATGCGTATTTCTAATAAAGTATCTGAAATCGCAACTATCGCGGGTATCAGAAAAGAGTTGGTAGCTCAACAGCAACGCCTAGGAAAGAAAAAAGGAGTAGTCATGGACGGTAGGGATATTGGTTCAGTGGTTTTTCCTAATGCGGATCTGAAAGTATTTATGACTGCGGATTTGGATACCCGAGCTGTTAGAAGGCAAGAGGAGCTTTTGGAAAAAGGCGAGCTAGTTGATCTGGAGGATATCAGAACCAATCTCGCAGAGCGGGATCGAGTGGATTCTTCCCGTGCAGAAAGTCCTCTAAAGAAAATGCCAGATGCTGTGGAGGTAGATACCAGTAATATTACCTTTGCGGAGCAAGTGGGAAAGATTGTCCACGCAGCAAGACAAATCATTGATAAACAAGAGAGCTATGCAGGTAAGCATTGATAAAAACTCTGGGTATTGCTTCGGAGTAGAATTTGCCATCAAAATGGCAGAGGATGAGATGGAGCAAAGCGATCAGCTGTATTGCCTGGGTGATATAGTGCACAATGATATGGAGGTTTCTCGCCTCAGCGCAAAGGGTTTGGTGGTGATAGATCGGGAACAGTTGTCAGAATTGCGTGATTGCAAGGTGTTGATTCGTGCCCATGGAGAACCGCCTGAGACCTACAGAACTGCCATAGAAAATAATATAGAGTTGATTGACGCTTCTTGTCCAGTAGTATTGAAGCTTCAGCATAGAGTGAAGACGGCTTTTGATAAGATGGAGCGAGAAGAGGGTCAGATTGTTATTTACGGCAAAAAAGGCCATGCGGAAGTAATTGGCTTGACTGGACAGACTTTGGAAAAAGCTATTGTGGTGATGGAAGACTCTGATTTGGATAAGATAGATTATACCAGACCGGTGACGCTTTTCAGTCAGACCACGAAAAGTACTAAGGGGTTTTATGCAATTTCTCAGAAAATAGAAGAGCGGATCCAAGCAGCTAAGCAAGAACTGAGCAGGGAGACTTTCAACGCAAATGATTCTATTTGCCGTCAGGTCTCGAATCGTGAACCACAATTGGAGCGCTTTTCTCTGGAAAATGATGTGATCTTATTCGTGTCAGGCAAGAAGAGCTCCAATGGCAAAGCGCTTTATCAAGTTTGTCTTGGGCAAAATGAAAGAAGCTACTTCATAGAAAATGAGACAGAAATAAATACTGACTGGTTTCAAAAAGATGAAAAAGTAGGGATTTGCGGTGCAACTTCTACCCCAATGTGGTTGATGGAGCAAGTGAAGACATACGTGGAATCACTCGAAGAAGGAGTGCTTTCAGTCTAAAAATAGGATGTATTAAAAACATAGGAAGCCATTCTTCCAAAAGTTCAAACATTAAAGTTCATATACGCTCAGATTAAAAAGGTTATTTATTAGATTTGGGGCGTTTTTCAAAAGCTCATAGTTCAAAAACAGATATGTCTAAAATAGTGAAGCTTAAGAAAGGTTTTGACATCAATATGGTGGGAAAGGCTAAGCAAGAGCTGGCTGATTTCGCCCCGGCGCAAACCTTCGCAATTAAGCCGACAGACTTTATTGGGCTCCAGCGCCCTAAAGTACTTGTCAATGAAGGAGATACCGTAAAGGCAGGTACTCCAATCCTGATCGATAAAGCATTGGATCAAGTGATTTATGCGGCTCCTGTTTCCGGCAAAGTTGTCGAGATAAAGAGAGGAGATCGTCGTAAGTTGCTTGAAGTCAAGATTTTGGCAGATGCGACCATCATTCACGAGCAGTTTGGTCAAGTTGATATCGCTTCTCTGGATAGAGATGCTTTAGCAGCTAAACTGGCAGCTAGTGGTGTTTGGCCAAATATCATCCAAAGACCTTTCGGTATTGTTGCAAATCCAGCAGATACTCCAAAGAGTATCTTCATTTCTGCTTTTGATACGCATCCTTTGGCTCCTGACTATGCTTTTGCATTGGAAGGGCAAGGGAAATATCTTCAAGCGGGTATTGAGGCTTTGGCTAAACTGACAAGTGGCAAAGTTCACTTGAACGTAGATGGTTCTAAGGCTGTTCCAGCGGTTTTTTCAGATTTGAAAGGCGCACAAGTGAACAAGTTCTCAGGTCCACACCCTGCGGGTAACGTAGGTGTGCAGATACACCATTTAGATCCTATCAACAAAGGCGAAATAGCTTGGACTGTATCTCCTACCGGAGTAGTTCAGATTGGTAAATTCATACTGGAAGGTATTTACGATGCTTCTAAAGTTATCGCAGTTACCGGATCTGAATTGACCAAAGCCGCTTATGTAAAGACTTACAGTGGAGCTTCTGTTTCTACTTTTGTGAAAGGGAATCTTAATTCTGGTCACGTAAGAGTAGTTTCTGGAAACGTGCTTACAGGTGAGAAAATCTCTTTGGAAGGTTTCCTAGGGTTTTATCACAATCAAATCACGGTCATCCCTGAAGGAGATTACTATGAATTTATGGGTTGGGCAAAGCCTACCACTAGATTGAGCTACCACAGAGCATTAGGTTTGCTTTCCTTCCTTACTCCAAAGAAAGAGTTCGTTTTGGATTCTAACGGTAGAGGAGAAGAAAGAGCTTTCGTTCAAACTGGTGTTTTTGAATCAGTTACTCCAATGGATATTCTTCCAGTTTATCTTTTGAAAGCTATCATGGCTGAAGATTTTGACGAAATCGAAGAATTGGGGATCTATGAGATCGTGGAAGAAGATTTAGCTCTTTGTGAGTTTGTGGATGTGTCGAAGCATCCTGTGCAGGAGTTGGTGAGAAAAGGAATTGAATTAATCCAATACAGTTAATCCATATGAAGTTTCTAAGAGATTTATTGGACAAGCAGAAGCCACTTTTCGAAAAAGGTGGCAAGCTTGAAAGTCTATATTACGCGTTTGAGGCAGGGGAGACATTTATGTTTAGCCCTAAGCATACTACAGGTATCAAAGGAGCACAGGTAAAAGATGCTATTGATTTGAAGCGAATGATGATCACGGTGGTAATCGCCATGATCCCTTGTTTGCTTTTCGGTATTTATAACACAGGTCATCAGCATTTGTTGGCGACAGGCGGTACTGCAGGTCTTTGGGAGAATTTTGGTGATAAAACCTGGATAGGTGTTATGCTTGTTCTTCCTATCGTACTGGTAGCTTATACGGCTGGTGGTATTGTTGAAGCAATTTTCGCAGTGGTTCGTAAGCACCCAATCAACGAAGGCTTCCTGGTAACAGGGATGCTAATTCCTTTGGTAGTGCCTGCTACTACGCCATTGTGGCAAGTAGCTTTGGCTACTGTTTTTGCAGTAGTGATCGCAAAAGAAGTATTCGGTGGTACTGGTATGAACGTGCTTAACGTCGCTATGACTGCTAGAGCATTCTTGTATTTCGCATATCCTGCACAGATTTCTGGTGATCAGGTTTGGACTTACTTAGGAGATAAAATGCCAGTTGACGGCTTCTCTGGAGCTACAGCGCTTTCAGTAGTTTACAATGCAGGAGTTGAAGGAACCCAATCAGCCGTGGAGGCCTTAGCTGGTCACAACACAGTGCTTGGATCTGGATTATATGAATTTGCAAACTTGTTCATTGGATGGATTCCTGGTTCAATCGGAGAGACATCTACCTTGATGGCTTTGGTTGGAGCGTTGATCCTGATCGGAACTGGCGTAGCTAGCTGGAAAATTATCGTTTCTGGTTTTGCAGGAGCTTACATCATGGGATTTGTAATGAATCTTTTTGCAGTAAATGAATACATGGCATTGCCTCCTCAGTATCACTGGGTGATGGGCGGCTTGGCATTTGGTATTGTCTTCATGGCAACTGATCCGGTGTCTGCAGCGCAAACTGAAACTGGTAAATGGATTTATGGTCTTTTGATCGGATTCCTTACTGTGATCATACGAGTGACCAACCCAGCATATCCTGAGGGAATCATGCTTGCAGTTCTGTTTATGAACGTGTTCGCTCCATTGATCGATTATTATGTAGTTAAGGCAAATAAAACAAGGAGGTTACAACGTGCAACAGTCTAACACTTATATTATTACATTCTCCGTCATCTTGACGGTAGTATTGGGATTACTTCTTTCTGGTACCTCGCAGCTGCTAGGCCCTATGCAGAAAGAGGCAATTGCCTTGGATAACAAGAAGCAGATCTTGGGAGCAGTTATTCCTGGTGAAGAGATCGCTGCTATGACTCCTCAAGAAGTTAATGAGTACTATAACAATAGAATTGCTTCTGTGGTAGTAGATATCAATGGTAAAGTAGTAACAGAGCAAAACGGCGTAGCTGTGACTGCAGAAACTGTTGACATTGCTAAGAATTACAAGAAGTCTGCTGACGAAAGATTGTATCCAGTCTATATGTTCCATAGCGACGGAAATCCTGATGATGTAGCTAATTACGTGTTGCCTCTTTATGGCGCAGGTCTTTGGGATGCGATTTGGGGATATATTTCTCTAGATACAGATATGAATACTGTAGGAGGTATCACACTAGCTCACGCGGGTGAAACTCCAGGTCTAGGAGCTAGGATTACCGAACCGGGAGTTCAAGCGAGATATGAAGGGAAAACGATTTTTGACGAATCTGGGGATCTTGTAGCAATAGAGATGCAAAAGGGTGAAGGCAAAGATTATTCTGATGATCCTCATTCAGTCGACGGAATGTCTGGTGCTACTATTACTGCCAAAGGAGTTAATAATATGCTCCAAAATTATCTTGGCTATTATAAGGCATACATTGAAAATAAAAAGTCATCTACTGCTGTAGCTGTACTTTAATCGAACTATCAACTCAAGAATTCTATAAACATGAGTGCTGAAACTGTAGAAAAAGCGATTGCGACAAAGCCCGCTGAGGCTTTACTCTCAAAACGCCGAAAAAAATTAGTCTCTGATCCTCTGGTGGACGAAAACCCAATTACCATTCAGGTACTTGGTATTTGTTCAGCATTGGCGGTAACGACTCAGATGAAACCAACCTTGGTAATGGCTATCTCGGTTATTTTCGTGGTAGTGATGTCTAACTTGGTGATTTCTCTTATGAGAAATACTATTCCTAGTCGTGTGAGAATTATTGTACAGCTTGCTGTAGTTGCTACGTTGGTGACTTTGGTAAGTGAAGTGTTGAAAGCATTTGCTTACGACATGTACAAAGAACTTTCTGTATTCGTTGGATTGATTATCACCAACTGTATCGTAATGGGTAGACTTGAAGCATTTGCTTTGGGAAATAAGCCGTATGATTCAGTGTTGGATGGTTTTGGATCTGCTTTGGGTTATTCTTGGATTATCCTTGCCGTAGCATTCTTTAGAGAATTGCTTGGTTCTGGTGCCGTCTTTGGACTTCCTGTTTACGAATCTATCTCAAGCTTATTCGGTCCTGATTTCAAATTGGCTACTAACGGCCTAATGGTATCTCCTGTGGGTGCATTTATCATCCTCGGATTAATCATTTGGGTACAGCGTACCAAAACGGGTTATGTCGAACACTAAAACCAACTGAAGAAATGGATTTATTTAACTTAGGTATTCGGTCGATCTTTATCGACAATATGATTTTCGCTTACTTCCTTGGGATGTGTTCTTTCTTGGCCGTTTCCAAAAAAGTAAGTACAGCGATTGGTCTTGGTGCAGCAGTAATCTTTGTATTGACTGTGACAGTTCCAGTAAACTGGATGCTGAATGAGTATGTATTGAAAGAAGGTGCTTTGTCATGGGTTAATGCTGGCTTGGCGGATATTGATCTTTCATTCTTGAGATTCATCATGTTCATCGCTATTATCGCTGCTATGGTTCAGTTGGTAGAGATGGTGGTTGAGAAATTTGCTCCAGCACTTTACGGAGCGTTGGGTATCTTTCTCCCTTTGATCGCTGTAAACTGTGCTATTCTCGGTGGGTCACTTTTTATGGCTCAGAGAGATTATACGCTAGCTGAATCTACTGTTTATGGTTTTGGTTCAGGTACTGGTTTCTGCTTAGCGATTGTAGCTTTGGCTGCTATCCGTGAGAAATTGAAATATTCACATGTTCCAAATGGCTTGAAAGGCTTGGGTATTACCATGCTTTTGACCGGTTTGATGGGAATGGCATTTATGTCCTTTATGGGTATTGATTTGTAATCACATTCAGTTCAAGAATATATTTGAAAGCTCTGAGATCGTATCTCAGAGCTTTTGTTTTTAGTGGTAATTGATTTTAATCAATTACCTAGTAACTTTTACCTTGTAAACTTATTATTCAATAAACCTCTCTCCTATGAAAACCCTATTATCATTCTGCTGCTTTTTAGCACTTACATTTTCAGTTTCAGCCCAAAATGGTGACTGGATAGAGCTCTTCAACGGTAAAAACTTGGATGGCTGGAAAATCTCTGAAGATTCTAAATCTTTCCAAGTGGAAGATGGGGTGATTAAAGTCGCAGGGCCGCGTGGGCATGCGTTTTACATGGGAGATGTAGCAAATCATGACTTCAATAATTTCGAAGTGATAGTGGAAGTGAAGACTATGCCTGGAGCTAATTCGGGGATTTTTGTTCATACTCAGTACCAAGAAGATGGCTGGCCAAGTGTTGGCTATGAAATCCAAGTAAATCAAAGCCATACGGACTGGAGAAAAACTGGTAGCGTATATTCTTTCCAAGATGTGAAAGAGGTGTTTGTAAAAGATGAAGAATGGTACACAGAGCATATCATCGTTCAAGGTGATGTGGTCACTGTGAAAATCAACGGAGAAACTGTCAATGTATATGATCAGTCTAAAGATGAAAACCGAAAAGATGGTCTAGGTACTAAAAAAGCAGATCATGGCACTATCGCTCTCCAAGCTCATGATACTAAGTCAGTAATCTATTACAAAAGTGTTAAAGTGAAAATCCTTCCAGATTAATCTGAGAGAAAAATAGACTGAAAAGTATCTTCAAGTATAAATCCTGATTATTATTGAGTAATAATCAGGATTTTCCTTTTACATCCATGGCATTTACATACAAGCGCATCATTTCCTATTTCCTTAGAGGTCTTCTATTTGTCACTCCAGTAGTAGTAACTCTCTATATTATCTATCAAACTATCCTTTTTCTTGATAATCTAATTCCAGTGCCATTACCAGGGATCGGTATTGTCATGGTGTTGGCATTAATCACCTTCGTTGGATATTTAGCTAGTCTGTTCTTTGCCCAACCTATTTTTGAGTGGTTTGAACGAGGCTTGATCAAGATTCCTTTGGTAAATCTGATCTACACTAGTATCAAAGACCTGATGGGTGCTTTTGTGGGAGACAAAAAGAAATTCTCATCCCCTGTGAAAGTACAGCTCAGCGAAACTTTTATTCGATTAGGCTTTATTACTCAGGAGGACATGTCTATCGTAGGTGAGCCTGATATGGTTGCCGTTTATTTCCCGCATAGCTACAACGTCTCTGGAAACGTGTTCTTGGTTCCCAAAGACAAAGTAACGCCGCTACTAGGGGTGAAAAGCTCCGACGTGATGAAATTCATGGTGTCAGGTGGTGTTTCTCCACTAATATAGATTAGGGCTTGTGATACCTCACAAAAGCAATCCATTCACCGTCTGGAGACCAGCTGTGCACGTTGATTGTGCCTTGACCACCGTAGAAGACTGGGGTTAGATCTTTGATCTCTTTGCTCTCTACATCCAGCAGACGTAGCTTAACGTCTTTTCCGAAAGGATGAGATCCTTTTTGATCCTCTAAGTAGGAAATAATCACTGCTGATTTATTGTCTGGAGATGGATGTGGAAACCAATTGTCAAGCGCATCATTGGTGAGTTGTTCGGCTCCAGTTCCGTCAGGCTTCATACGATAAGCATGCATTCTTCCTGTTCGGTTAGAATTGAAATAGATCCATTTACCGTCATAGGAGTATTCTGGACCATCATCTAAGCCTTCAGCATCAGTAAGTCTTTTCTCCGCTCCGCCAACTGTAGGAATGGAGTAAATATCCCACAGACCATTCCGCTCGGCGCAATAAACCAGGGTCTTCCCGTCTGGACTGATTCCATGCCAGTAGCTGGGATGAGCTGGAGTGATTAACTTAGGTTCACCTCCAGCTAGTGGAACGGTATAAATGCGAGAGCCAAAACCTTGATCACTTTTGCTGATCACAAGAAGTTTCCCATCGAAACTCAATCCATGATCATTATTTGCGCGGGAGATTTTATCAGGCAGAATTTGTTCTAGTTTGTTGCCGTCAAAATCTACTTTCTCAAGCTGTCCTCCAGAATTGATCAGTAAGTATTTTCCATCTCGCGACCAATTTGGTGCTTCGAAATGTCTGACTTCTTTCAATATGGTTTTCTGTACTCCAGTCTTTACATTGAGGATTACTAGCTCACTGGAGGTTCCTTCAGGTGCCTGCTGGGCATAAAGCGTCGAAGAAAAGAGTAGAAAGAATAGTGCGAAAATGTTTTTTAGGTTTTGCATGATAGGTTTGATTGTCCTATCAAGATAAGCAACTGTAAATAAACTTATTGCAAAACTTCCACCACCTGTTCATTTCTTTCAATGAAGCGACCAATTTCCCATAGTACTTGATTTTGCTGCTTCATAGAATCTTCAAACCAAGCTTTGTTTTCAGGGTCTACAGCAAGCATTAATCCTCCGCTAGTTTGAGGATCACAAAGTTTTACCAAGTCCATTCCTACCACACCTTTTGTCTTTGCGCTAAAAGCGTTCCAATTTCGGTAAGTGTTGTCGGGGAAAATAAACTGGTTGATGTATTCCTGTACTCCTTCGATCATAGGAAGTTTGAGGAGGTTTATTTCAGCGGATAGACCTGATCCTTCGCACATTTCTATCAAGTGACCTAGTAGGCCAAACCCAGTGACATCAGTCATGGCGTGAACTTCCTCATGATTGCCAATAACTTCTCCAATCGAATTCAATCTGCATGCTGTGTCTATTAAACTCAGATAGTCTTTGTCCGTAATCTTTTGACGCTTCAGTGCTGTCGCCAATACGCCTACCCCAAGTGGCTTAGTCAGGTAAATGATATCTCCAGACTTCGCTCCGTTGTTAGTTTTGATTTTATGAGGGTGGATAATACCATTTACCGATAGCCCAAAAATAGGGTCTTTGGCAGCGATAGAATGTCCTCCGGCTAGCTCGATTCCTGCAGCTTTGCAAATGGTCTTTGCACCTTCCATTACCTTTGCAGCAAGGTCAGGAGAAAGTTTTTCCACAGGCCAGCTTAGTATAGCATTAGCGAAAATTGGCTTTCCGCCCATTGCATAAACATCCGAAAGTGCATTTGCAGCAGCGATCCTCCCAAAATCAAAAGGGTCATCTACGATTGGGGTGAAAAAATCCACCGTATTGATCATTGCCAAATCTTCAGACACCTGATAAACTGCAGCATCATCTTTATGAGAATTTCCAACCAAAAGCTTGGGGTCATTTTGTGAAAAAGAACCGCTTGCCGATAAGATCTGATCAAGGATGGCTGGTGCGATCTTGCAACCACAGCCGGAGCCTTCACTCCATTCAGTCAGTCGTGTTGGTATGTTTTCCATTGAATTTGGTTTTTGCATCGAGTAGTTTTTTGATGGATGAGTCTGGATCGATTCCAGAGAGGTCTAATTGGATTGTTTTACCTTCGGCATGCTTATCTAAGTCAAACGTATAAGCCTTGTCGTAGTAGATCAGCATGTTAGAGATCCAATCCGAATGATTTCCTTCTACGATTGCTACGATTGCCTGTGAAGTTCGTAAACCGCCGAGACGTTTTTTGAGACGTAATACCGCGAGGATTAATTCATCAGTAGGTAAACAAGCATATTCTTCAGCAATCAAATCGATCCGCTCTTGATCAGTTTTTAAAATATCTATTAGCGGTGCAGCCAGCATTTGATGGTAGAATTTATCAGGAAGTATCAATCGACCGATTTTCCGACTTTCATTTTCTATCCAGATTGATTTTGCTGGATTTTGCTTGCGCAAAGCTTCTGCGAATATGTTTTCAAATTGCTCTACAGTAGGTTGAGCGGGTTGCCCGATTGATCCAAAGGAAGATCCTTTGTGATTTGCCAATCCTTCCAAGTCGATGATTTGTTCACCAACTTCCTGAAGTTTTTGTAGCAATCTCGTTTTACCGGTTCCAGTTTTTCCTCCTAACACTAGCAGGTTCCAGTCTTTTCTGACCAAGTCAAAGCTATAGGTCCTGTAAGTCTTGTATCCGCCCTTCAGACGATAAACTTCGAAACCTACCATGGTTAGTAGCCAGGATAGTATTTGGCTTCGCATTCCTCCGCGCCAACAGTAGATAATTACTTTTTTCTGCGGGAATAGCTTTAAAACATCTTTTAGAATTAGGTGAAATCGCGGGCCGACCAATTCGAAACCTTTAATTGTAGCTTCTTCTGATCCTTTTTCTTTATAGAGCGTGCCTACCACCACCCTTTCCGGATTATTCAGAATTGGGATGTTGATGGACCCAGGGATTTGGCTTTGTTCAAATTCTCCTTCACTGCGCGCATCGATCAAAGGGAAATGATCCCGCAAACTCCAAAATTCAGATAAAGAAATTAATTGCTCCGCCATAAAGTTTGAAGATAAAAAAAGCCGCAAGGAATTCCTTGCGGCTCTGAATGTAATATAGTCAACTAATTAAAGTTGAGCATCTAGTTTTTGGGATAAAACAGATTTTGGAACTGCTCCAACCTGCTTGTCCACGATTTCGCCACCTTTGAAGAATAGAAGGGTAGGGATTGATCTGATACCGAAAGCTTGCGCTACACCAGGATTTGCATCCACATCCACTTTACCGATAATGGCTTTGCCGTCATAATCACCAGCTAATTCTTCCACTACGGGACCGATCATTTTACAAGGGCCACACCACTCTGCCCAAAAATCCACAAGGATTGGCTGCTCAGATTTGATGATTTCTTCAAAGTTTGCGTCAGTAATTTCTATTGCTTTTGACATTGTATGTTTGGTTTTTGATTGCTGAGATTTCAAATATATGACCAAAAGCCAATAGCGTATTAATAAGTTCCGAGTGATTAAATTTTTTTGTCTATTCGGAATTGATAAAAACTATGACTAAACCGCTTCGGTTGACCAGCTTGGATCAGAAGAGTTTCAAGTTTAATTAAACCACACGATATACTACCTCAGGGATTTCCTTCAGTTCCTTGATCATTTCTGAACTAGGATTAATAGAAAATCTTTGCGAGAAAAGCTCCAAAGCTATATTTTCCTTGCGATCTATCACATCAAAATACAGCTTGGCATCGCCCTTATATTTCTCCGTTATTGCCTGCAGTTTATCCATCAAATCCATCGTGAGATCATCCAGATCAATATTTACTCGAAGGCCCTTCACCATTTTGCCACGGATCTCATCGAGTAGCGTAATGTTGGCGATTTTGAATTCAAGCTCGTTCTCTGCCCAACGCTTGCCTGCTACCGTTCCACTGATGAACAAAAACCATCCTGGCATAAAGTACTCTTTGAACTTCACGTAGTCATCTCCAAATAGGAAGAAGGTAAAAGCTCCCTGATAATCTTCCAAGGTCAGCGTTCCGAATGGTTTTCCGTTTTTGGTGGTTCGATGTGCAAAAGTCGAAACTGATCCAGCCAATTTGATATCTGTACGATTTCTCAAGCCTTCCAAGTCATTCAAATCAGGCAAAGTAGCATTGGTGAACGATTCTATCTCTAATCTAAACTGATCGAGCGGATGGCCTGAAATGTAAAGTCCAACAACTTCTTTCTCGATATTCAATTGCTGTAACTGCGTGAAAGGCTCCATGGGCGCGATGGTCGGAAGTGGAACCTCCATGTTTCCAGCTCCTCCTCCGAAAAGGCTCACTTGATTGCTGTCTTCTTCTTGCTGTACTTTCTGAGCGTATTTGGTTGCCTTTTCTATTAGGTTCAAATCATTGTCGGCAGCTTCCAAATATTGTCTTCTATGATGTTGTGGAAAGCAATCAAAGCCACCAGCCATAGCCAGAGCTTCCATAGTTTTCTTATTGAGCGCTTTAGAACTTACACGCTTCGCAAACTCAAAAATGTTTTTATAAGGACCATTTTTCTCCCGTTCCTCAATAATCGCATTTACGGCAGCAGAACCTGCGCCTTTGATTGCCGCCATCCCAAATCGGATTTCTCCAGCTGCATTTACGGTAAATCCATTTTTGGATTCGTTCACGTCTGGTCCCAAAACTGGGATTCCAGCTCGCTTACATTCTTCCATGAAAAACGTCACTTGGGTGATGTCGTTCATGTTATTGCTTAGTACAGAAGCAAGATATTCCGCAGGATAATGCGCTTTTAGATAAGCCGTTTGATAGGCAATCCAAGCATAGCAAGTTGAGTGGGATTTGTTAAATGCATAGGATGCAAATGCTTCCCAGTCAGTCCAGATCTTCGAAAGTTTCTTTGCATCATGACCCTTGGCAGAAGCCTGTTCGACGAATTTAGGCTTCATCTTATCCAGAACATCCTTTTGCTTTTTACCCATCGCTTTACGCAAAACATCCGCCTCACCTTTGGTGAATCCTGCGAGTTTCTGCGATAAAAGCATCACTTGCTCTTGGTAAACCGTAATTCCGTAGGTTTCCTCCAAGTATTCCTGCATGTCGTCCAGATCGTATTCGATTGGCTCTGTTCCATGTTTTCTCTTGATAAAAGAAGGAATGTAAGCCAATGGTCCTGGGCGATACAAGGCGTTCATGGCAATCAAATCGGCAAAAACAGTAGGCTTCAGTTCCCGCATGTATTTCTGCATTCCGGCAGATTCATACTGGAAAATACCGACTGTTTCACCTCGTTGGAAAAGCTCGTACGTCTTCACATCATCAATCGGGAAATGATCCGCATCTAGCTCGATACCGTGTCTTTCTTTTACAATTCTGATGGCAGTTTTGATAAGCGTCAGAGTTTTTAGACCCAAAAAGTCCATCTTCAACAGACCAGCTGATTCTACGACTGAGTTATCGAACTGTGTGCAAACCATGTCGGAATCCTTTGCTAATGCAACAGGCACATAATTGGTAATATCAGCAGGAGTGATGATCACACCACAGGCGTGAATTCCAAGGTTTCTAACAGATCCCTCGAGCATGGTTGCTTGATTGATTGTTTTGGCAGATTCATCCTGACCTTTGGAAATTCGGATAAGCTCGTCCGCCTTTGCAATCAATTCGCCCTGACCTTTCAGTTTTTCAGAAAGAGCAGATCTATTTCCAGCCAAGCCAAAAAGTGCTTTCAATTTGATGTCAGGCACCAAATTGGCCAATCTTCCAGCTTCTGCAAGGGGAAGATTCAGCACTCTCGCGGTATCTCGAATGGCAGATTTCGCCGCCATGGTACCATAGGTAATGATCTGGGCTACTTGATTAGAACCGTATTTCTTGATTACATAATCAATGACGCTTTGTCGACCTTCATCGTCAAAGTCAATATCAATATCGGGGAGTGATACTCGATCCGGATTTAGGAATCTCTCAAAAAGCAGATTGTATGCGATTGGATCAATGTTCGTGATACTTGTGCAATAGGCAACAGCAGAACCTGCAGCAGATCCACGACCTGGTCCTACAGAAACTCCCATTCTCCTCGCCTCAACGATGAAATCCTGAACGATCAAGAAGTAACCAGGGTATCCGGTGTTTTGGATAGTGGCGAGTTCAAAGTCTAATCGCTCTTGGATTTCAGGAGTGATTTCTTTGTAACGTTTCTTCGCTCCTTCATAAGTAAGGTGTCTTAGGAAAGCATTTTCTCCGCGTTTCCCGCCATCTACTTCATCTTCGGCATGTTTGAATTCTTCAGGGATTTCAAATGCCGGAAGAAGTACCTCTCTTGCGAGTTTATAGGTCTCAATTTTCTGCGTAATCTCATTAGTACACTCTATGGCTTCTGGCATATCCGCGAAGAGCTTTTTCATCTCATCGGGAGTTTTGATGTAGAATTCATCATTAGGAAAACCGTAGCGAAATTCACGACCACGCTTTCCTATGTACTTTTTCGGCTTGTCGTACAGCTCACCGTCTTTCACACAAAGCAACACGTCGTGTGCTTTAGCATCTGATTTCAGGCTGTAGTAGGAGTTGTTCGCTGCGAAATACTTCACATCGTATTTCTTGGCAAACTCCAGTAGCACTTCATTTACTTTCTCTTCCTCAGGAACTCCGTGACGGTTTAGCTCTATGTAAAAGTCCTCTCCGAATTGCTCCTTGTACCAGACAAAAGCTTCCTCTGCTTGGGTATCACCGACGTTCAAAATAAGGAATGGAATCTCTCCCCACAGTCCGCCAGTCGTAGCGATCAAATCACCTTTGTATTGAACCAAAAGTTCTTTATCAATACGAGGTAAATAATAGAAACCCTCAATATTGGCGTAGGAAGCTAGTTTCGCAAGGTTATGATAACCTGCTTTATTCTTTGCTAAGAGGACGGTTTGGTAGCCATCGTCTTTGCTTGATTTGTTTTTTCGATCCCGACAGAGGTTAAATTCACATCCCAAAATTGGTTTGATTTCTTTAGCTAAAGCTTCCTTCACGAAGTGAAAAGCGCCCATCATATTGCCATGATCAGTCATCGCAATAGCAGGCATCCCCAATTCTTTTGCGCGAGCAATCATAGCTGGAATCTCACAAGTAGCCTGGAGTACAGAGTACTGGCTATGAACGTGTAAGTGTGTGAAAGGAACGTCTTTAAGGTCAGATATGTCTGCTTTACCAGCTTGCTTCAGTACATCTTTTGCTGCGGATTTCTGCGTGTCTTTTGCTTGCGCAAAGTTGGCTTCTTCCAGCTCTGGAGCTTCATAGATTACTTCTTGAATTGTGATTCCATCTACGGGAGCTTGCACTCCTTGCGTGATCAGTCCAAAGAAACAGCGAGCCGTAGCGTCCACATCATAGGCAGCATCATGGGCATCGCCGAAGCCTTTTCCGAAAAGTTTTTGGTGAAGCTCAGTAAGTGTTGGCCATTTGAATTTGCCTCCTCGACCACCAGGAAGTGCACAGAAATCTGTGGAAATGTCCTTGGTGTCCAGCTGCTTTGCCGTCAATGGCATCGTCGCTTCCGCTCGGTAATATTCCGAACCGGTTACATTGACATCAAACTCCACATTATGACCCACCAGATAAGTAGCTTTCTGGACATCTCCTTCGAATATGCCGAGGATTTGCTTTAGGTCATGACCTTCGGCTAAGGCACGCTTGGTAGAAATCCCGTGAACTTTCTCAGCATTGTATGGAATGGTAAATCCTTCTGGCCGGATGATGTAATTATGATTGGAAATCAGATTTCCCTTAGAATCATGCAGTTGCCATGCGAGTTGTACTAGCCTAGGCCAGTTGTCCACATCAGACATGGGAGCATTGTAATCGCGGGGAAGGCCGGTGGTCTCGGTATCAAAAATTAAATACATACAGCTTGGGGAATTGAGACTTCAAATTACCGCTAATCTCCGAAAGGAGACAAGTGATGCGGAGGTAATTGTCGGGGATTTTTACCGATCAAGTAAAAGTGCCTTAAGGGATAGACTTTTAATCTTTGAGGAAATAGAATTAATACCTAATAGGAATTGAAAACTTGCTGATTTCAACAAAAGACTTTAGGTGCAATTAAGAATAGCGCTTTACGTATTGTGTTATTAACCTATCAAAGCGCCAGTTCCTCATCTGGATTCCAGAATACTTTATCAAAGTTCTGAACTTTGTCTTTTTCAATTTTTACTCCTTCTTTTTCCAAGAGTTCCTGCATCTCAGTGGAAGTGGAGAAATGACCTTTCCCTGTCAATAATCCTTGGCTATTTACAACCCGATGAGCGGGAACATCCGTCATGGTATGTGCCGCGTTCATCGCATAGCCCACCATTCTGGCACCGCTTTTTATTCCCAAATAATGAGCAATCGCACCGTAATTGGTCACTCTTCCGCTTGGGATTAATCGGACGACTTGATACACCAGATCGAAGTAATTAGGCTTTTCGGGTTTCATTTGACCAGTTGATAAGTTCTTGATTGATTACTTTCCTCACGTTGACTTCAGTAGCCTTTTCGCCTGACTTAATTGGAAATTGATAGCGGACAATAATGCTTTCCGGCTTTCTCTCGATCACATTCAATTGGGCTCCCTCTATGTAGATAAGCTCTGAAAATTCAGATAAAGAGTTATTGAGCTGAGTTTCTAGTTCATGCAATTGAAGTTTTGAATAGAAAGGTAGTTCCGAATCAAAGATCATCTGATGAGAATTATTCTTGGAGTAGTTCACCACTTCAGAAGTAAGAGCAAGCGTGTTGGGAACGATTATAATCTCACCTGTTTCACTTTTCAGCACCATATTGATCAGCGTGATATCTCTAATAAAACCTACATTTTTTCCAATCAGAATCTTATCCCCGATCTCTAACTGATCCGAAAACATAATGATCAAGCCATTCACAATATTTGTGATGTACTCTTTGGTAAGCAAAGCAATTGCTGCAGCTACTATGGTGATGCTGGTAAGGAATTTTAATGGTTCGACACCGAAAAGCAACATGAAAGTCACCAAAATGACGATCATATTTAGCAAAGTAGCTAGGCGATCAATACCAATCACGAAGTTGGGTTGCACTCGAGATTCCTCCGTCCTTTTGAGATAAAACTGAAGCGTAATGATCCTGGCCAGGGAGATGATAAGATTGCCACTAAGAAGGAAAATCAAGGCACGAACCACATTGGCTAATATTACATAGCGTTCAAAAAAAGGTGTGAGCCAGGTGTTTGATTCAAAACCTACGATCAGAATTATCAGTAAACAAAGCTTAAAAAGGAAGTTCCTTCTACGCTTGTTTTCCTGACTCTTGATGATGCTTTTGAGTTGATTCATGTCGTTTTTGAAAAATTAAGCCTAATTTTAACAAATATCAGAAAGAATTTCGGAGTAGTATGGGCAGAAATATCATTATCACAGGCGCAGGAGGAAATTTGGGTTCAGCAGTTGTTGAGAAGTTCAAGCGTGAAGGTTATCACATTATAGCTCTTCTTCATCCTGGAAAGAACATTGAGGTAGAAGAGGCTGATGACTCGTATGAAGTGGATGTGACTGATGAAAAAGCAGTTGGTGAATTTATCAAAGAATACCACTTGCAATATGGAGATGTAGATGCCTTGGCTTTCTTAGTCGGCGGATTTGCCATGGGCGGGATAGCCGATACAAGTCAAGCTGATCTGGAGAAAATGTTCACATTGAATTTTTTCTCAGCATTCCACTTAGTAAAAGGCTTTTTGCCTGTTATGAAAAAGCAAGGCAAAGGGACTTTCCTTTTTGTAGGTGCTAGACCTGCTTTGCAAATAGAAGATGCCAGTGAAACGTTGGCCTATTCTTTGAGTAAAAAATTGGTCATTTCACTTGCGGAAATAGTGGGAGAAGAAACCAAGAATACCCCTATTAGATCACATGTATTTGTGCCAAGTATTATAGACACTCCTCCAAACCGAGAATCTATGCCAGATGCTGATTTCAGCAAATGGGTTCGTGCGGATGAGATTGCTGAAGCAATGCATTATGCTGTCAATACCCATGCACTTCGAAATATGACATTCAAACTTTATGGTGAAGTTTAAGTTATAAGTTAATCTTATGAAAATGAAGTCTCTTTTTCTGTCGTTACTAGCCTTGATGTTGGCAATTCCAGCTTTTTCTCAGACTGAAGAAGAAGCGGTGAAAGCTGTAATCGAATCTCTTTTTGACGGAATGAGAGCTAAAGATGCAGGTCAGATTGCTGCTGTTTTCTCAGAGAATGCTATCATGCAGACTATCGAAACCACTGGTGAAGCTGGAGAGGTAAAAGCAGGTTCAGTTGCTGATTTCGTCAAGGGAATAGGTAATCTTCCTGTGGAAGCAAAGCTTGACGAGAGAATTACCGACTACAAAATCAATATTGATGGGCCAATGGCTACAGCCTGGACGCCCTATGAGTTCTATTTTAATGACCAATTCAGCCATTGCGGCGTGAATTCCTTTCAATTAGTAAAAATGGCCGAAGGCTGGAAAATTGTTTACATCATCGATACTCGCCGAAAAGACGGCTGCTCTTGATAATTTATGAATACGTTTAAAGAAAAAATTTACCAGACTGCGATCGCGCAGGTAAAAGAGAAAATCAATCTATTGAAGACCGAACGAAAGGCGATCAATGATGGGATTTTAGAGGATACTAAAAGCAGTGCCGGAGATAAGTTTGAGACAGGCAGAGAAACGATGTCTCGTGATCTCATGACAGTGGAGAATCAACTCAAGCAAGCGAATTTTGAATTTGATGAACTGTGTAGATTTCAGGCTATCAAGGAACCGTCTCCCACTGTTCAGGAAGGTAGCTTGGTTCAAGTTGGAGCAGATAAATATTTGATATCAATCAGCTTGGGACAAGTAACTGTAGATGGTCAAAATCTATTTATGCTAAGCAAAAATTCTCCTCTTGGCGAAATTTTGGTGGGGCATAAAAAAGATGATCAAATAGATTTCCGAGGAAAATCTATTACGATTACAGAATTACAATAACCACTACTTAATTTTTCTTCGGGACAAAACTCATCAACTCGGTGGTACCATCGAGTAGGATGAGTTTGTCTTTTCCTACTTTCAGTTCCCCGACTTTGCTCAAAGTAGAAATGAAATCCTGTTCTCCTGAACCAGGGCACATCTTTTTTGTCATTGCTCCTGGGTCAAGCTGAATTCCTGTGCCCTCCAGCAAGAAATTGCCCGAGAAATTATTGCAGCCAGAGAATCCTGCGAGTTTACCTCCGTCCAGAAAACTTAGAGAAGGGATGCCTCCAACGAATTGATTCATATCAAGTCCATGTCCCATAATTGAGGAAAGGGCCCAGCTATTTCCAGTCAATAGGTTCAGGGGATTTATTGACTTTGAGCTTCCGCAGCTAACGAAAAGCAAAAGTATTAATGCAGCTGATAGGGTTTTCAGAACTCTCATTAGTTTAAGTGTTTAGATGCTTACCTAATTTAAGGGATTTGATTCCAAATTCAATTTTGTCTTTTGAGGAGATGGACAATGATTATACTCAATTCTCAGTTTTTGGTGAAATTGTTGAGGTATTTCTAACAGAGTTTCGGTTTTTTTCAAAAAACTCTAATGGATTGTTTGGCTAATAGAAATTTTGGCAGTAAGATTGTCCTGTCAATTGTCCAGTTATGGTATTTGCAGTAAAAATCTCGTCCGACCTAAATGTACTTCCAGCAATGGAAGCGAGAGCCTGCACCATTTTTTCTATGACGACATGGATGGGTACCACGATTACGGGTTGATCCCGTCGCAATTCATAAAGTACCCGCCCCCGTGGCCTTTTAATAGGCCTATATTAATTTCCCAGTAATTAATTCTCAGTAATAGTTTATGAAAATCATCAAGTTCGGTGGCTCATCCGTAGCGAACCCAGAAAATATACAGCGAGTTTTCTCCATAATTAAGAATAAACTCAAAGAGCATGAAGTAGCGATTGTTTTTTCGGCTTTTGGTGGAGTCACGGAGAGTTTGTTGAAGATTGCTCAGCTAGCTAGAGAAGGGGATGAGACGTATCGTGAAGTGCTTCAAACTCTTGAAGAAAAGCACTTGACAATCGTACGTCAACTGATTTCAGTGCAGAGCCAGTCAACTGTGATGACTTTCGTGAAAGTTAGATTCAAAGAACTTGAAGACCTTTTTCATGGTATCTACCTGATCAAGGAAAATTCTCCCCGCACGCTTGATTATGTGGCGAGTTTCGGAGAAAGACTGGCGGCATTTATCCTCGCTGAGTCTATGCAGGGACATGGTTTCAAAACTCAGTTTCTCGATGCCCGTGAGGTGATTCGTACTAATGATCGATTTGGTCAGGCCAAAGTTGATTTCGAAGTTACTAATACAGCTATCAAAAATTATTTTGCGAAGCATGATGGGATCAAAGTGATCACAGGATTCATTGCTTCTACTGCCAAAGGAGAGACTACCACGCTTGGAAGATCTGGATCAGATTATACTGCGGCTATTTTTGCGGCAGCTTTGGATGCAGAAAATCTTGAAATCTGGACAGATGTTTCTGGTGTACTAACTTCAGATCCAAAGTTGGTTTATACTGCTTTCACTATTCCTCAGTTGAGCTACAACGAGGCGATGGAGCTTTCGCATTTCGGGGCAAAAGTAATTTTCCCAGCCACCATGCAACCTGCGATGCGCAAAAGCATCCCGATTTATATTAAAAACACTTTTGAACCAGAAAACCCAGGAACACTTATCAATGGAGAAGTAAGTCCTGGAGCTTTGATCAAAGGAATTAGCTCTATTCAAAATGTTTCGATTGTCACTGTGCAAGGAGCAGGAATGCTGGATTCTGTAGTTGGTACAAGTCGTGTATTCAAAGCATTGGCAGAAGCAAGAGTTAATATTCTATTGATTTCTCAGGCTTCTTCAGAGCACAGCCTTTGCTTGGCGATCAAAACTCATGAGTCTTATCTGGCTAAGGAGGCAGTGGAAAAGGAGTTTTTCTACGAAATCAAGTCTGGTGAAATGGACGAAGTAATCTTGTTGCATGACTTGGCTACTGTAGCTGTAGTAGGTGAAAATATGAAGCATAACCCAGGAGCTTCAGGACGAATGTTTCGTGCATTGGGAAGAAATAACATTAACGTAGGTGCTATTGCGCAAGGAAGCTCGGAATTAAATATTTCAGCGGTTATTCCTCAGCCAGACCTGCAGAAAGCTCTGAATGCGCTTCATGAGGCATTTTTCCTTTCAGAAAACAAAGTGCTTCACGTGTTCTTAGTGGGAGTTGGTTTGATTGGGCAGGCATTGATTAAAATGATTACCAATCAGCAGCAGAAATTGCGTGGAGAAAATGAGCTGGACATCCAGATTCACGGAATGGCAAATAGCCGATACATGGCTTTCCATGAGGATGGCTTTGACCTATCCAATCCATATGAACTGACCGAGTCGGACACCAAAACTGACCTCAGCAAATTCATCAAAACTATGGAAGAGATGAATTTCTCCAATTCTGTATTTGTGGATTGTACTGCAAGTCAGGATGTGGCAGAATTGTACACTAAAATTCTAGAAGCGAAGGTTGCGATTGTTACGCCTAATAAAAAAGCCAATTCAGGCTCTATGGAGCAGTATAGAGCATTGAAGAAGTTGGCTAAAAAACGTGGAGTGAAATTCCTTTACGAAACCAATGTGGCGGCAGGTCTTCCGGTGATCAATACCTTACAAGATTTGATGCTAAGTGGAGACAAAGTAATCCGTATAGAAGCGGTACTTTCTGGCTCTATGAATTATATTTTCTCCGAATTAGAAAAAGGAGATCCTTTCTCAGAGGTCGTGAAAAAAGCTAAGGAATTGGGCTTTACCGAACCAGATCCAAGAGATGATTTGAGTGGCATGGATGTGGCGAGAAAAATTCTGATTTTGGGTCGTGAGGCTGAGCAAGATTTGGAATTTGATTCTATAGAGATCCAAAGCATGGTTCCTGAGGATTGCCAGAATTTAGGTTCGGTTCCTGAGTTTTTTGAAGTGCTGAGAACTCACGATATAGACTTTGCTGAAATGCTGAAAACTGCTGAAGCTAAAGGCGAGAAATTACGCTTCATGGCGACGTTGGAGAATGGTAAAGCTAAAGTTGGCTTGAATTCACTTCCTCTTGCACATCCATTCAGTGGTTTGGGAGGTAGTGATAACATGATTCTTCTGACTACGGAAAGATATCGTGATAGACCTATGATCATCAGAGGTCCTGGTGCTGGTGCAGATGTGACTGCAGCAGGTGTATTTGCAGATGTGATTCGTATCGGTAACTACACTAGAGAATAATGTTGAGCTCTGTCAAAGCTTATGCCCCGGCAACTGTCGCGAATGTGTCCTGTGGATTTGATATCCTTGGATTCGCGATTGATGCAATGGGCGATACTGTAGAGCTGGTTCTGAAAGATGAGCCTGGATTAGTTGTCGTTTCTATAGAAGGAGACGGCGGGAAACTTCCTCTTGAAGCTGAGAAAAATACCTGTGCTGTTGCCATTCAGGCCATGCTGGATGAATTAGATTCCAACGTTGGGATGAATATTTACCTGACCAAAGGTCTTCCTTTGGGTTCGGGAATGGGTTCAAGTGCAGCAAGTGCTGTTGCGGCATTAGCTGCCGCAAACAGACTTTTGGGCGATCCATTTGAGAAAAAAGATTTGTTGCCTTTTGCGATAGCTGCTGAGAAAGTAGCTTGTGGAGCTGGTCATGCAGACAATGTAGCCCCAAGTTTACTGGGAGGCTTTGTTTTGGTAAGAGACTATCATCCCTTGGATGTAATCAAACTTCCGGTACCTAATGGTCTTTATTGCACGTTATTACACCCTCATTATGAGTTGAAAACGGCAGATTCTAGGTCGGTTCTGAGAGATCAGATTCCAATGAAGCATGCGACAATTCAGTCAGGAAATGTAGCTGGCTTGATAGCTGGGCTTTATGAAAGTGATTTTGAGTTGATTTCCAGATCGCTTCGGGATGTGATTGCGGAGCCTTATCGCGCTGTTTTGCTTCCAGGGTTTTACGAAGTAAGAGAAGCTTTAAAGGCGGCCGGCGCATTAGGAATGGGGATTTCTGGTTCAGGTCCCACGCTTTTCGCCCTTTCTCGAGGGAAAGAAATAGCTGAAGCTGTGGGCGAAGCAGGCAAAGAAATGTTTTCAAAAATTGGTTTGGGGGTGGATGTGTATTTCTCTGAAATCAATACGCGAGGCGCTTACGTCATCGAAGAAAAATAAGCTTATGAAGTTTTATAGCACAAATAATCCTGGCCATCAGGTAGATCTTGCCGAGGCAGTGATCAAAGGCTTAGCCCCAGATCAAGGGCTTTATATGCCAGAGGAAATTCCTGTTTTATCCAAGGAGCTTTTGGATAAGTTTCCAGAGATGACTTTTCAGGAAATAGGATATGAAGTAATTGGAGCCTTATTTTCCACTGCTCTGAGTCAAGAGCAAATTAAAGAACTGGTAGACCATACGCTGACTTTCGATGCGCCACTGGTAAAGGTGGAAGAGGATGTCTACAGCTTGGAGCTTTTTCATGGACCAACCTTGGCATTCAAGGATTTTGGGGCACGTTTTTGTTCTAAATTGATGAGTATGCTGATGGAGAAATCCGATCGTAAAGTTCGTGTGCTAGTAGCGACTTCTGGTGATACCGGAAGTGCGGTGGCGAATGGCTTTTTAGGTGTAGATGGTGTGGAAGTGATTATACTTTTCCCTAAAGGGAAAGTAAGTGAGCTACAGGAAAAGCAGTTCACAACCTTGGGTCAAAACATCACTTCGCTTGAAGTAGATGGTGTTTTTGACGATTGCCAGCGTATGGTGAAAGAAGCATTTTTGGACGTCGAGCTGAATGAAAAGCTATTGCTTACCTCAGCCAATTCCATCAATGTTGCTCGTTGGATGCCTCAGTGTCTATATTATTTCTACGCTTTTTCAAGACTTCCTAAAAATGATAAAAAGGCAGCTTTCGCAGTGCCGTCAGGGAATTTTGGAAACATAGCTGCCGGTATTTTAGCTCAAAAAATGGGCTTACCAATAGCTCATTTTGTTGCTGCGACGAATGTCAACAAGATCGTGCCTGATTACCTGCAAGGTGGATTGTTTGCTGCCAAGCCTTCCATTGCTACTATAAGCAATAGCATGGATGTGGGAAACCCAAGCAATTTCCCGAGACTTCTAGCGCTGTATGATAATGATGACCAAGAGTTGAAATCTCAGGTTTCCGGCTGTTTTTATTCAGACGAAGAAACAGTGAAAGCGATGCAGTCCGTGAAGGAGAAAGGCTATACCATGGATCCGCACGGGGCTGTTGGGTATTTGGGATTGAAAGATTTTATGGCCAAGAATCCTGACTATCAAGGAGTGTTTTTGGAGACTGCACATCCCGGGAAATTCAGAGAAACTGTAGAGAAGGCGCTGGATTTAACCTTGACTTTGCCAGAGAGATTAGCGGCTTTTATGGATGGCAAGAAAAAAGTGGAGGCTTTGGGAAATGACTTTGAAGAGTTTAAGGCGTATTTGAAGTCGCTTTAAAATTTGTATAGAGAATTTATTCATCTTTTTATATGCTCGATCTTACCGTGTAAAACTCCAAGTTGATAGTTTCATTTGATACTATCACGGGTATTTAACTTAAGGTTAACTAGGATATGTTTTGGATGATTGGGAATGAGAATAAATGATTCTCCTTCTGCATATTTTCATTGAGAAAGAGTAAAAGCGGCTTATTTGCTGATAAACACTAGCAATTTCGGTACTTCCGTCACCGGTCTTCCAGCCCGTATGTCAAGGCGATTTTGATCACTGACCTATCTGCACATAAATACTGAAATAAACCTACTTCTTCCTTTCAATCGTATAGCTCACCAATCCTTCCAGGGAAGTTTTGTAGTCTGATTCAGGGAAAGTTTTTAGGATATCTAGCGCTTCCATGTAATATCTGTCCATGATAGTTTTAGCATATTCGAGTCCACCACTTTTCTTCACAAAGCTGATCACTTGATTTACAGCTTTTTTATCTTCGCTTCGATTACGGATCAAGTGAATAATTTTCTTTTTCTCTAGCCAATCAGCTTTTTGCAAAGCAAAAATAAGAGGAAGTGTCATCTTCTTCTCTTTGATGTCAATGCCAACAGGTTTGCCGATTTCATCTTCGCCATAATCAAAAAGATCGTCTTTGATCTGGAAAGCCATACCTACTTTCTCTCCAAATTCTCTCATTTTTGAAATTATTTCTTCACTGCTTTCTGTACTAGATGCACCTACAGCACAGCAGGAAGCTAATAAACTGGCAGTTTTTTGTCGAATGATATCGTAATAAACTTCTTCCGTGATGTCGAGTTTTCTTGCTTTGGCGATTTGGAGCAGTTCGCCCTCAGACATCTCTTTTACAGCATTAGAGACGATTTTCAGTAGTTTAAAGTCGCCGTTATCCACACTTAGAAGCAAGCCACGGGATAGAAGGTAATCACCAACGAGTACAGCGATTTTATTCTTCCAAAGTGCATTTATCGAGAAAAACCCTCGACGGTAGTTGGCATCATCGACTACGTCATCATGAACGAGCGTAGCTGTGTGTAGCAATTCTATAAGTGCGGCGCCTCTGTGCGTTGAATCATTGATACTGCCGCAAACACCTGCTGTCAAGAAAACAAACATGGGGCGCATCTGCTTGCCTTTGCGCTTGACAATGTAATTAGTAATGTGGTCGAGAAGCTTGACCTTACTTTTCATAGAGTCTCGAAATTTTAGTTCAAATTGAACCATCTCGTTTTCTATGGGAACTTGTATTTTTTTAAGGTCTGGTTTCATCCGGTCTTTGATGCTGTAAAAATAATACCCTTTCTCTCATGGACAAGGGATTGAGAGCCTAGGTGTAGCAATCAATTGAAAATGACGTTGATTTTAAGGAATTATGTATTTTGTACCATAGAATTTGAATTCATAACCCAAGAAACTATGAAAAATATTAAGATTGAAATCAAATGGGCATTGATCTTTGTATTCATGATGTTAGCCTGGATGGTTTTGGAAAAATCTTTAGGTTGGCATGATGAGAAAATAGCAGATCACGCCACGATGACCAACTTGGTGGCCATTCCTTCCATTGCTATTTATATTTTTGCGCTACTTGACAAAAGAAAGAATTTCTATCACGGCGTGATGAGTTATAAACAAGGTTTTGTCACTGGTTTAATTATCTCTGTTATTGTGGCTATGCTTAGTCCGCTTTCACAATACATTACCACTGAATTTATTACTCCGGAGTACTTTCCTAATATTATAAAGTACGCAGTAAGTTCTGGGAATATGACTCAAGAAGCAGCAGAAGAATATTTCAATTTGAAGAGCTATATGCTCCAATCCATGATAGGTGCACTTGTGATGGGAATATTTACTTCTGCAATTGTAGCGATTTTTGTGAAGTCCAAGTCGTAAAGATGATCCATTCTTCACGTTGATCATTCACGGAAGAAGGGGCTTTTTCACTATCTTTGATCAGATTTTTAATAAAAACCAACCAGTTGGAGGAGAAATACATCAAGCATAAGTACGAGCCGATACACCCGAGCAAAGATGAATGGCCAGTGGTGAAGCTGGCAAGAGAACGTAAGGAGTTTGTGAAAAAAGTGGCGGATCTATCTGAAGATCGGATTCTCAAACTAACAGGCAATAATCCTGACATTCTCAAAGAAGAGTTGGAAACGACACTGTATCGTGAAAAGCTCCGTATCAAGCAGAATCCTTGGGTGGTTGATCCAGATGACGATGGGTCATTTTGGAGTGGGGTGAAATCATCTTTGGTTCAGATCAGCACTGAAGCTGGAAGGAATAAAGTCAAAAAGTTTCAAGAATATAAGTCAGTTTTGAATAGCATTACTGCTCGCTATGCCGAGGAGATTGCAAGTAATTTCAAGGCTACGCATTACAAATTCACGAGATCTGTAGTTACCTATGGCTTTTCGCGTTTGCTGAATGCAGCGAGAGTGAAGGGCTTTAAATCTATTTTCAGTAATCAATACACACTTCAGGATAAAATCCAGATTACTGGCGAAACAGATCAGTTGCGTGATCTGGCGACTAAAGGTACGGTCGTGATGGTTCCAACTCACTTTAGTAATCTCGATAGCATTTTGATTGGTTGGGTGATATCTGTATTGGGGTTGCCTCCATTTATATACGGAGCTGGATTGAATCTCTTCAATATTTCCATTTTCGCTTACTTTATGAATTCACTTGGTGCATACAAAGTGGATAGAAGAAAGAAAAACCTGATGTACTTGGAAACGCTGAAGACCTATTCCAAAGAAGCAATTCAATTTGGCTGTCATTCGTTGTTTTTTCCAGGGGGGACTAGGTCCAGAAGCGGAATGATCGAATCGAAGCTGAAACTGGGTTTGTTGAGTACTGCTATAGAGGCTCAGCGGGCAAATTTTGAAAATGGGCTGGATGATATTTCGGGTAAGATTTTTATCGTTCCCGTGACAATCAATTATCATTTTGTGCTAGAAGCACCCAGTTTGATTCGTGATCATTTAAGCATCACTGGACAAGAAAGATATTACAAGGAGAATGATGAGTTTTCTAATTCATACAAGATCTCTAAGTTCCTAATCAAGTTCTTTACTAAAGGATCTGATATCTCAGTGTCTGTAGGTAAAGCAATGGATGTGCTTGGGAATTATGTAGATGTGGATGGGAGAAGTTTGGACAAGCACGGCCGAGTGATTAATACAAGGGATTATTTTATCTCTGACGGGAAAGTATCTGTGGATAATCAGCGGGAGGAAGAATACACAAATATGCTTGGCAAGCGCATAGTGGAAGAATTCCATAAAATCAACCGGGTATTTAATTCTCATTTGGTTGCTTTCGTGGCTTTTGAGATGATCAAAAAGCAGAACAGAAAGCTGGATTTGTTTGACTTGCTAAGATTGCCGGAAGAAGAAATCTCTATTCCCTACGGGGAGTTTAAGGCCAGTTGTCACCTTGTATTAGATAAAATCAATGAATTGAAGTCTCAAGGACTTATCAATACTGCCCCTCATCTTTCTCTTGATATGGATGAAATCATCAAGCGGGGCATGGAGAACGTAGGTATGTACCATGCAAAGCGACCAATAATCCAAGATAAAAATGGAGATATCGGTACTGACGACATGAGTCTACTTTATTTTTATCATAACAGATTAACAGGATATGGACTCGAAAAACTCTACTAAACCAAAGTACATCGGTGTAATCGGAGTGGGGAGCTTTGGCGCGGCCATAGCGAATATTCTGGCTGCCAAAAGTCCCGTGATGGTCTATGCACGAAAGCAGGAAGTGGTAGATGAGATAAATGCTTCGCATTCTGCACAAGGGAAAAAGCTAAGTGAAAATATAATTGCTTCGAATGATCCTGAGCAACTTTGTAAAAGTTGCGATGTGCTCTTTTTCATGGTTCCTTCCTCTGGATTTCAGAATGTGGTGCGGACTTTTTCACCTTTTCTATTTCCTTATCATTTGATTATTCATGGTACAAAAGGACTTTGCCTGAACCTCAAAGATGGGGAAACGCTGGAAACAGTCAAGAAAATTAGGAGAAGTCAAATCTTGACGATGAGTGAGGTGATACTTCAGGAAACGGTTGCGGTTCGAGTGGGATGCTTGGCTGGACCAAATCTTTCCAAAGAACTTGCCCAAGGTCAGCCGGCCGCTACAGTGATTGCCAGTAAATACAATGAGGTGATCTTGGAAGGACAGAGTCTCTTGAGATCTGAGAAATTTCAGGTTTATGGAAACTCAGATATTATAGGTGTAGAGATCAGTGGAGTTTTGAAAAATATTATTGCCATCGCCTCAGGAGCACTTGCAGGATTGGGATTAGGAGAAAATGCAAAAGGTCTTCTGATCAGCCGAGGAATGGTGGAGATGATCCACTTGGGCAATGCGCTTGGGGGAAGTATCAAATCTGTTATGGGTTTGGCAGGAATAGGAGATTTGGTAGCTACTTGTAACTCAGTTCACTCCAGGAATTTCACTGTAGGTTTTCGACTTGCCAAAGGAGAATCTCTAGATGCCATACTTGCTGATATGGATGAAGTGGCAGAGGGAATTAATACAGTTCGTATTATCAAAGCATTTTTGGAGACAGCAGATCTTCGTGCGCCTATTACAGAGAATCTTTATCGAGTTCTTTTTGAAGATTTGGAAATCGAAGATGCACTTCAGTTTCTAATGAAGTATCCATTTAATGTGGATGTGGATTTCGTGTAGACTATTGACCACTATGGACGTGGAAATAATTCGAAGCATTACTACATGCTAAATATTAAGAGCTCAGATTTTCATGAATGTTCCTAAGGTTTATAAAAAGCAAAAGCCACTTTTGAGTAATCAAAAGTGGCTTTTCAAATGTATTTTACTTAGTGTTTTATCTGATTGGAATCAATTTCACCATTAAGCCAGTGCCTTCGGTGATCGCATAGATATAACCATCTGGGCTTTGAGAAACCTGACGAACACGTCCGATATCCTGTAGCATTATTTCTTGAGATAAAGCCTTAGATCCATCCATGTCTACACGGTTGATGTGCATTTTCTTCAAAGCTCCAATAAGTATATCGCCTTTCCAAGCAGGATACCTGTCTGAAGTAATCATCGTCATACCAGCAGTAGCAATAGAAGGAACATAATAAGTTAAAGGTTGCTCCATTCCTTCTTTTTCCTGGATGTCAGAAACTGGTTTGTCGTCATACCCAATTCCCCAAGTTATTACTGGCCAGCCATAGTTTTTGCCTTTTTCTAGCAAATTCAATTCATCGCCACCTTGTGGGCCATGTTCTGATTCATACAGTTTATTGTTTTCCTTGTCGAAATACAAGCCTTGAGGATTTCTGTTACCATAAGTCCAGATCGAAGCAACCGCTCCTTCAGTATCTACAAATGGATTGTCAGTAGGGATTCTTCCATCATCATGAATACGGTGGATTTTACCATGAGAGTTAGTTAAATCCTGTGCATTTGTAGGTGTATTTCCACGCTCTCCACTGGAATAGTAAAGATATCCGTCATTGTCAAATACAATTCTGCTACCGTAATGTTGATTGCTTTTCCAAGCTGGAAGAGATTGGATAAGTTCTTCTTGATTGACGGCATTACCGCCCTCTAATTTGAACCTCATGATGGTCGTAGAAGAAGCACTGTCTGGCATTAGTTTTCCGTAGGAAATATAAATCCATCCGTTCTCATCAAATTTAGGATGAGCTGTAATGTCCAACAGACCTGACTGGCCTTTTGTGTAAAAATCTGGAAGTCCTTGTATTTTCTCTCCAGTGAACTTATCGTCTTTGAAAATAAGGATTTCTCCTTTTTTCTCAGTAACCAACATTCTTCCGTCAGAAAGCCATGTCATTCCCCAAGGATTTTCAAATTCTGTGTAAAGCGTGTCGACGTTGATTAACATCTTCTCAGTTTGCACAGCATAAGTCTCATCGATAGGTTCAACGGCAACTTCTGCTTCTTTTGGTGAGCAGGAAATCCAAGTGGAAGCTCCTGCTACGAACAGCGCAATAGGTAGGTAACGTTTGATATTTTTCATAGTATGTTAAAATCTTGACACAAGATAAAACACATCTTTCGATTCTTAAATCTTTTTACACGAGCTACTTAAAGAAGAGGGGCTTTGGCCAAAGAAGAAATCATAGATTCTGCTTCTATTACCATCTCAGACGAGCCAATTAGTAAAGGAGTCCTTTGATGAAGTGTAGTGGGCTGGATTTCCAGTATTCTTTGGGTTCCATCTGTGGCCATTGCTCCCGCTTGCTCGGCGATAAGTGCCAAAGCATTAGCTTCATACAACAGTCGTAATTTTCCGGAAGGGTTCTTTTTTGTAGCTGGATAGAGATAGATTCCACCCTTGAGCAGGTTTCTGTGAAAGTCAGCGACTAGCGAGCCTATGTACCTTGCAGAGTATCGCCTATCCTTGCACTGATCTATGTAAGCTAAAATACCATCTTCCCACTCTCTTTGAGTCCCTTCATTTACTGAGTAAATTTCTCCATTTTTTGGAGCTTGGATATTAGGGTGAGAAAGGAAAAACTCACCAAGTGACTGCTCATAAGTAAAACCATTAACTCCACATCCAGTGGTGTAAACCAACATAGTAGACGAACCATAAAGCACATAACCAGCGGCTACCTGTTCAGTTCCTGCCTGCATTATATCTTCCAGTTGGATTGGGCTGCCAGTTGGCGTCTTTCTTCTATAAATAGAGAAAATCGTTCCTATACTGATGTTTACATCAATATTTGAGCTGCCATCCAGTGGATCTATTGCCACGACATACTTGCCCGAGGTATTTTGCAAATCAATTACAGCATCCTCTTCTTCGGAAACTATGGCACAAACTTCGCCACCTTTACTCAAGGCGCGCATAAATCTGATGTTTGCTATGACATCTAGTTTCTGTTGCTCTTCGCCTTGTACATTGACTTGGCCAAAAGCCCCGCCAATATTGGACAGTCCTGCCCGAGTAGTTTCGCGATTTACTATCTTGGCGGCAAGTGCAATGTCGCGTAGAAGTTGAGAGAGTTCACCCGAAGCAAAAGGAAAGTCGCTTTGTTTGAGTTTGATGAATCTGTCTAGCGTAGTACCGACAGAGTAGGCTAGACCGCTTTGGTCAGGCTGGTAAGGAATAATTTTCATGTATTGGAATAGTTCAATTGGTAGTTGAATACTTTGGAAAAATAGGTAAATATTTTCATGACAAAAACTCAAATTTATAAATTTGGAGGAGCTTCGGTTAAAGATGCGTCCGCAGTCCAAAACTTAGCTGATATTCTCCGTAATCGATTGCGGAATAATTTTGTGATAGTAGTTTCCGCTATGGGTAAAACCACTAATCAGTTGGAAAATATTCTTACTCTCAAATTGGAAAATCTGGATTATTCTAAGAATAGTTCAATTTTGAAAAGCTATCACTTAGATATTTGCAGTGAGCTTTTCCCTGATGGTCATGTAATTTTCCCCAAAATCGAGAACTACTTCATCCTGCTCCATCATGAACTTAATAAACCCATCAGCAAGGATAATTACGATGAGTACTATGATCGAGTCATTGGTTTTGGAGAACTGCTTTCATCTCGGATTGTGATGGAGTATTTGTGTAGTCAAAACTTGCTCATTCTGTGGCAGGATGCTCGAGAGTTGATTCGTACAGACAGTGATTTCCGCTTTGCAAAAGTTGACTGGGAAAAAACTCGCTGGAATTGCCAAACTCAATTGAAACCAAAGCTGGAACAGTTTCCCGTTTTGACACAAGGGTTTATAGGAGCCGATAGTGCAGGAAGACCTACTACCTTGGGAAGAGAAGGTTCTGATTTCACAGCTGCGATTTTGGCTGCAAGCTTGGATGCTGGCTCTGTGACTATTTGGAAGGATGTGCCAGGAGTACTGAATGCCGATCCTAAGTTTTTTGAGGACACCAAACTTTTTGCTGAGCTGGATTATCAGCAAGCAGCGCAAATGACCTACTATGGTGCGTCAGTTATTCATCCTAAGACAATTAAGCCTCTGGCAAATGCGGGAGTTCCGCTTTTCGTTAAGTCTTTTTTGAATCCAGATTCGGACGGCACAAAAATCCATAAATCTGCTGTGCAGATTAACATTCCAACTGTGGTTTTGAAACAAAATCAGATACTAGTAAGCTTTAAGGTTACAGATTTCCATTTTATCGAAGAGGACCAAATCCACGAAGTGTACGAGCAACTTAAAGCGCTCAAGCTTAGAGTTAATATGCTTCAAGTGTCTGCAATAAGTATTTCTATAGTGATTGATGCGCAGCTTTTTAAATTGGAGAAGTTGCTTCATAACCTACAAGCTAGTTTTGAGATACGTTATAATGAAGGATTGGAGCTACTGACAATTTTGCATGCTGATCCTGTTCAGACTCAAAGTTATCTGCGTGGGTATGATGTCTTATTGAATCAAAGTACTCGAAATACTTTTCAGGCAGTAAGAAGAAAGATTATGTCTTGAACTTTCATGTTCAAAATATTTAGAGAAGGTAATATGCTGAACATACTGAATCGTAATATTCACATCGTTGCTTCCAGACACTGTTTTTGCTGTGAAGTATCTTTAATTAGGTGACCAGTCTAGTTGCTTACCTTGTTTAGACGCTTCTGCATCCTTAGCAGTACCTACCGCGATACCAATAGCCATTCCGATAGGTAATCCAATTCCTATAAAAGCCATATTGTCAAGTACAGCACCAAAAACTACTCCCATAGGAATACCAAAAGCTGCCATGCCCAAGGCAAGCCATTGTAGTTGAAAATGATTTTTAGAAACGAACCCTGTTTCCTTTTCGAGGAGTTTCAATATAGCTGCTTGTGCAGCTGTAATTTGCTTGATAAGCTGCGGGTCAGTTCCGGAAAAATTATTCACTCCCGCCACAATTTCATTGATTTGGATTTCAATGGTAAGCGGAATCCCTTTTTGTCCAACTGCATCCAAAAGTGTATTCAGCTTTTGTACCGCCTTCGCTAGTTTGGGATTTGAGTTAAATGAGGGGCTAGGTGATAAAGTAGAGATAGACATAAGCTAAAGATATAGTAAGATAGGAGTAATTGGAAATAGCAATTTTCAGTTTTTTACTTAAAAGCAAGAAGCCTATTGGATAATTTTCAAATGCAATTGATACTATACCCGGTCTATTTTAGGAGAAGGTTTTCTAAATAAAGATGCTTGGTTATGGAATATTAACAAAAATATTTAGTGCAGGTCATAAGATAATTATCAGAGACTTTAAATAGGTTAACCTGTGAATTATGTGGCGTATTAAAGGATTTAAAAGGATTTTTCTCAGTTACTACTAAATGTAAAAACCAATTAATCAGGACATTCTGATTAATTAGAAAAAAGCTATGCTCTCAGCAACATTTAAATTTTTCTTTCTGCGAAAAAATAAGAACCTTACCATCGAGTTTTGGAGGAAAGTGTCTTTTTCAAAGGAAAAGGAAATATTTCCGTTCGTGTAAAAGCTTGCTTATTCCTGAGATATAAGCCTGATTTTTCACAAAATTCTAAAAGAGTCGATTGTTTTTTGAATTTAAAAAATGATAACTTTAAAACTCGATTCTAGAGTAGAAACCATTTAACCTTTATCAAAAGTCTATTTAAAATCCACATTATGAGAAAGTTAATCGCTTTGTTCATGCTTGCAGGCATCCTATTCGCACCTGTTTTTGCTAACGCACAAGAGGCAGAAGAGACCGCAGCACAAGAAGAAACAACACCAGTAGCAGTTGAGCCTGCTTCATCTCCCACAATTGTAGATGACGAGATCGTCGCAGAGGAGCTAAGTTTCCACCAAGTTGTAAAAGAGAAGTTCATCGAAGGTGATCCTCTTTACATGACTCCAGTATTGATCTGTTTGATCTTGGGTCTTGCGGTTGCTTTGGAAAGAATTATCACATTGAACCTATCTACGACCAACACGAAGAAATTGTTGATCAAAGTAGAAGATGCTCTAGAGTCTGGTGGAATTGAAGCCGCTAAAGACCTTACTAAAAGCACTAAAGGTCCAGTCGCATCTATCTTTACACAAGGTCTGATGAGATATTCTGAAGGAATCGAAATGGTAGAGAAGTCTATTATTTCTTACGGTTCTGTAGAAATGGGTAGATTAGAAAAAGGTCTTATTTGGATCTCTCTATTTATTTCCCTTGCTCCAATGTTGGGTTTCATGGGTACAGTAATCGGTATGATTGGCGCCTTTGATTCTATTGAAGCAGCAGGTGATATCTCTCCTTCACTAGTAGCAGGTGGTATTAAAATCGCCCTTTTGACTACAGTTGCTGGTTTGATCGTTGCAATTATCCTTCAGTTGTTTTACAACTATTGTGTAGCTAAAATTGATTCTTTGGTTAATGACATGGAAGATGCTTCTATCTCATTGGTTGATATCTTGGTTAAGCACAAATTGACTGGCAAGTAAGCCGTCAGTTTGTTATACTTAAAAATTTATTAACCTCAAAGAAGCTACATTATGGATACTTATGACATCTTATTATACGGAAGTTACCTACTTGTTATAGTCGGAGCTGCAGTGGCTGTTTTAATGCCATTGATCAAGTCTTTGGATGATCCAAAAAGCTTGCTTAAAACTGCTCTTGGAATTGTAGGGATTGTCGTTTTGTTCTTCATTGCTTACACTATTTCTAGCAATGAAGTACTTCCTAAATTTGAAGCAGCACCTTTCAATCTGACCCCAGGTGGTTCTCAGTTGGTTGGTGGAATGCTTATCACCACTTACATTCTTGCAATCGTTGCTCTTGGAAGTATCGTATTGACAGAAGTGACTAAAGCGATAAAGTAATATGGCTAGAAAGAAAAATAGAATGAGTACGGAGGTCAATGCAGGCTCTATGGCAGATATTGCTTTCCTGCTGCTGATCTTCTTTCTCGTCACCACTACGATCGCATCGGATAAAGGTATTTTGAATGTACTTCCTCCGAAGCTAGATCCAAATAACCCGCCTCCAGAGATTGATTTGAATGAGCGAAATATCTTTGTTATTCGTATAAATTCTAATGATCAATTTTTGATTGAAGGTGATTATAGGGACAATACAGAAGGGCTTGATGAAGAATTGAAAGCGTTTATTTTGAACTTCGGTGCGCCGAATGATGAAGCAGCCGGTTTATACAATTCTCTTCCAGCATCTCTAAAGGCTTTATCTGGCAGGAAGCCTGAATCTTCGGATCACCCTGGAGAAGCAGTTGTTTCTATCAAGACTGACCGTGGCACGAGTTATGAAAAATACCTTGAAGTATTTGATTTAGCCAAGAAAGCATATTTTGATATTTACGCTGCAAGAGTTAATCTTTCGACTGACGAGTATCGAGCTTTAACCGGCAAGAATGATGCGGAAGAAAGCCTTATTGACCGTGGAAAAGAGGGGATACCTATGGCGATCTCTATTGCAGAACCTGATAAAATAGGAGGGAATTAATATGGCAAAGTTTGGAAAGAAAACAAAAGCGGAGGTAAGTATACCTACTTCTGCTTTACCAGATATTATCTTTATGCTACTGTTTTTCTTCATGGTAACTACCGTGTTGAGAGAACAGGAGATATTGGTAGACCAAAAGATTCCTCAAGCTACTCAGCTTCAGAAGCTTCAGAAGAAAACCTTGATTTCCTATATTTTCATCGGAAAGCCAAAGAATACAGCACTTTACGGTACTGAACCTAAAATTCAAGCTAACGATGCACTTATTGAAACTCCTGAGATTGTTCAGTGGGTAAATCAAGAACGTGATATGCTTCCAGAATCTGATCGTGGGGGAATAACTATTTCCTTGAAGGTCGATAGAGATGTAAAAATGGGACCTATCTCTGATGTTCAGGATGAACTAAGAGAAGCTGATGCTAGAAGAATCCTTTATGCATCTATAGGTAAAGTAGTGAAGAACTAAGTTAATCTAATCGATATATTAAAGCTATCCCGTTACTCGGGGTAGCTTTTTTTTGTATTATGCTATCGACTATTAAAAACTCTAAGAAAGTCCAGAATGCTTGGGCGATGTACGATTGGGCCAATTCTGTCTATAGTCTGGTCATTACATCTACTATTTTCCCCGTTTATTTTAACAGTGTTACCAAAGGGTTAAGCCCAGATGATAAGGTCGATTTTTTTGGGTTTCAAATCGTCAACACGGTTTTGTATTCCTATTCCATTTCCTTTTCATTCTTAATAATTGCCCTAGTATCACCGATTCTTTCTGGAATTGCGGATGCTAGTGGGAAGAAACTTCAGTTCATGAAGTTCTTTGCCTATTTGGGTTCTTTGTCCTGCATAGCCCTTTTCTTTTTTGATGGAGAAAATCTGGAATGGGGTATTTGTTTCAGTGTCTTGGCAAGTGTGGGTTATGCTGGCAGTATTGTGTTTTATAACGCCTATTTGCCTGAGATTACTACTCCAGATAAATATGATCTTTTGAGTGCAAAGGGATTTGCACTTGGCTACATAGGCAGTGTGATTTTACTCGTCCTTAATTTATTGATGATTCAGTTTCCTTCCTGGTTTATGTTATCTGATGATGGCATGGCAGCACGCTTTTCATTTTTGATTACTGGATTGTGGTGGGCAGGATTTTCTCAGATTCCTTTCAGAATTCTTCCACAGAATCCCTTTGGCAAGGATATCAAAAAAGAGTTTTTGCTTAAAGGTTACCAAGAAATCAGAAAAGTATGGAATGAAGTCAAGCAAATTAAAGTGATGTATCGGTTCTTGGCGTCGTTCTTCTTTTACTCTATGGGGGTGCAGACAGTAATGTACTTGGCTGCTACATTCGGAGATAAAGAATTAGGTTTGCCTGGTGATCAACTGATCATGACTATTTTGATTATTCAGATTGTGGCCATTGCCGGTAGCTATTTCTTTGCATTTATTTCTAAGAAATATGGCAACAAGCAAAGTTTGGTTATCATGGTTTTGATCTGGGTTGGGATTTGTGCTGGTGCTTATTATGTATACTCGGTGTATGAGTTCTTTGCTTTGGCATTCGTTGTAGGATTGGTCATGGGTGGTATCCAATCCTTATCTAGATCTACTTTTTCTAAATTAATACCTAGAAGCACTACAGACCATGCTTCTTATTTCAGTTTCTACGATGTGACAGAAAAATTGGCAATAGTCCTAGGTACATTTTCTTATGGATTTATCGAACAAATCACCGGAAGTATGAGAAACAGTGCTCTTTCGCTTGGTATATTTTTTCTTGTTGGCTTAGGTTTCCTACTTTTAGTTACTATCCCTAAAACAGGGTTAGATACTGAAAGAGCATAACCATGCAAAAAATACTGTCAGGCATACAAGTCAAAGAACTTGATGCGCAACATCTAAAATTATCCGGACAAAGTAGCCTTGAGCTCATGGAGGAAGCATCCAAAGCTTTTGTGAGCTGGTTTCTCGAACAGGAATTTTCCATTGAAAGTCCTGTCCAAATTGCAGTGGGCGGGGGTAATAATGGTGGTGATGGTCTAGCCATTGCTAGGCTGTTGACTGAATATTCTTATTCAGTTTTTATACTTAAGTGCTTTGATTCTGCCGATAAACTGAGTTCAGATGCCCTTTTTAATTTCAACAAGCTTCCTGACTCTATACAAGTCTTAGAGTTTGTAGATTGGGACCTTCCTGAAAATGGAATTTTAATTGATGCGTTTTTAGGCGTTGGGTTAAAAGGTGATCTTAGACCAGATGCCATTAAGATTATTCAAAGGCTAAATGAATTTGTAGGGACTGTTATCAGTGTGGATGTCCCATCTGGTTTGGCTTCAGATGAAATTTCTAGAGGAGATATAGTTAAAGCTGACTTTACTATCAGTTTTGCGTTTCCTAAACTTTCTCTTATTCTACCTGAACATGCTGAATTTGTAGGAGAGTTGGTTGTTCTAAAGATTGGGTTGTTAGGTGAGGCATATGAAGGATTGCATTCATCTTTTTACTATTTGGAGAATCATGACGTCCCTGCATTGCACAAGACTTTTAATAGATTCAGCTATAAAGGTGATATGGGTAAAATCCTTCTGGTGGGTGGAAGTCCTGGTAAAATGGGTGCTCTTATTCTTTGTGCTAAAAGTGCTCTTCGTACAGGGTCGGGGCTAGTTACCTGCCATATGGAGGATTCGGAGCGTTTCATTGTCCAAACGGCTGTTCCAGAAGCAATGGCATCCTGGGGTTTGATTCCTAATCCAGAATTTTATGATGCAGTGGGGATAGGACCGGGGTGGGGTACAGAGAATCGAGTAAGGTTATTGAAGCAATTTCTGCAAGATTTCAAAAAACCAATTGTTATAGATGCTGATGGACTGAACTTGCTAGCTCGAAATCCTGATTTATTACCCTTAGTGCCAAAGAATTCAGTTCTTACGCCACATATAGGTGAGTTTACGAGGTTAGTGGGAAAAGCTACTAATCATTTGGAAAGGCTTGAATTGGCCAAAAGATTTGCGATGGATAATGAATTGATCTTGGTGCTTAAAGGAGCAAATACAGTCATTAGTTTGCCAGATGGAAGACAAGTCGTTAATTCTTCAGGAAACAAATACATGGCAACAGGAGGGTCTGGAGATGTGCTAACTGGCATGATCACTTCTTATTTAGGAATGGGGTACGCACCTGAGAATGCCGCACTATGTGGAGTGTTTCACCATGGCATGGCAGGAGAAATCGCCTCAAAATCCAAAAGAAGGTCTTTGATCGCTAGTGATATCATCGCATCTATCCCAGACACATATATTCAATTAGATATTTCTTAATTCTTTGGTCCTAGACAAACTATACATGTTTCTCTGAGGTTCTTCTCCTATCTATTTTTACTATGAACAAAGAGAAGCTTTTGCTTTGGACCCTAGCGGCCATTAATTTTATTCACATCGTCGATTTCATGATTTTGATGCCCTTAGGTCCTCAGTTGATGAGAATCTTTGATATTTCTCCTCGTGAATTTGGCTTATTAGTTTCTTGCTATACATTCAGTGCGGGGATTTCCAGCTTCTTCGGAGCCTTTGTATTGGATCGATTTGATCGCAAGAAGATACTGGTTTGGGTATATATAGGTTTTGCGATTTCCACCTTAGGCTGTGCTCTATCACCTAGCTATCCTATTCTTTTGGCGGCAAGAGTAATCTCCGGCATTTTTGGCGGATTGACTTCAGCTTTGATTTTGGCGATTATCGGTGACGTAATTCCTGATTCTCGACGTGGTAGAGCCATGGGTTTGGTAATGGCGGCATTCTCAGTAGCATCAGTTCTTGGAGTACCTCTTGGGTTGTTTTTAGCAAGTTTGTCTGATTGGCACACGCCATTTTTCTTACTTACAGGACTATCTGTGTTGAGCCTTGGGATGATCATCAAGTATATCCCAAATATCACAGATCATCTTAAAAATGACATTGTACGACCTAATCCTTTATTAGTTATTCGAAGAGTTACAAGCGATTCCAATCAGATGAGAGCGATTACTCTTTCTGTGATGATGATGTTTGGACAGTTTATGATTATTCCCTTTTTGAGTCCATATACTGTGGCAAATGTTGGGTTTACTGAGCTACAACTCACTTACATCTACATGGCGGGTGGAGCATTTACGATTTTCACTTCGCCTTGGGTTGGGAAGCTTTCTGATAAGTATGGCAAACAGAAGATCTTTATCATTTTCATGCTTCTGAACCTGATTCCTATTGCCATCATTACCCACTTAGGTGTTACTCCAATTCCTTTTGTACTGATGGTTTCCACGATGTTCTTTGTGACTTCTAATGGCAGATATGTGCCAGCGGCGGCAATTGTGACGGGAACTGCCAAGCCAGAAAATAGAGGTAGCTTTCTGAGTTTCAACTCAGCCGTGCAACAATTAGCGACTGGAGTAGCTACATTACTTGCAGGGATTATCATCGGAGAGAATGCAGCTGGGGAATTGACCAATTACAATGTGGTAGGATACATCGCCATTGCATTTAGTTTGCTATGTATTCCTTTAGCGATGAGGATAAAAGTGGTGAGTTGAAAAGATTCTCTCGACAAATTATTTTGAAATATTTTCTTCAGGTTGATCTGTATCAGTGGGTGAAAAACGATGTCAAAAAATAATCCCCGACATTTCTGCCGGGGATTTGTAATTTTTAGAACTCTGCATTTCCTGGCGTTCGAGGGAATGCAATTACATCCCTAATATTTCCCATTCCAGTGACGAAGAGCACCATTCGCTCAAAGCCAAGTCCGAAACCGGCGTGCGGTGTAGCTCCAAATCTTCTCGTATCTAGGTACCACCACATTTCATCCTGCGGGATGTTCATCTCTTCCATTCTAGCGGTGAGCACATCCATGCGTTCTTCACGCTGTGAACCACCTACTATTTCACCAATTCCAGGGAAAAGTATGTCCATCGCCGCTACCGTCTTTCCGTCTTCGTTTTGACGCATGTAGAACGACTTGATATCTTTAGGGTAGTCCGTCAGGATAACTGGCTTTTTGAAATGCTTCTCAACCAAGAATCGCTCGTGTTCAGATTGCAAATCTGCTCCCCATGCATCAATCAGGTATGAGAATTTCTTCTTTTTATTTGGAGTCGAGTTTCTGAGAATTTCGATTGCCTCCGTATAAGTGATTCTTACGAAGTCATTATCTGCTACAAATTTCAGCTTATCCGTTAAGCTCATTTCGCTGCGTTGATCAGCTGGCTTAGATTTTTCTTCTTCCTGAAGCCTTGAATCAAGGAATGCCAAATCTTCAGCACAATTGTCCAGTGCGTATTGGATCACATATTTTAAGAAATCTTCCGCTAGATCGGCATTGTCTTCCGCATCATAGAAAGCCATTTCCGGTTCGATCATCCAGAATTCAGCCAAGTGGCGAGTTGTATTGGAATTTTCAGCACGAAAAGTCGGGCCAAACGTATAGATATCAGCGAGTGCCATTGCGGCTAGTTCACCTTCCAATTGTCCAGACACCGTTAGATTGGTTTCTCTTTCGAAGAAATCCTGCTTGTAATCGATCGCTCCATCAGCAGTCTTTGGAGGGTTTTTCAGGTCAAGTGTAGTGACTTTGAATGTCTCTCCAGCACCTTCTGCATCTGAAGCCGTGATGATAGGCGTGTGGATGTAGAAAAAACCTTTGTCGTTGAAGTATTTATGAACAGCAAAAGCCAAGGCGTGTCTTACTCTAAAGACCGCGCTGAAAGTATTGGTACGCATTCTTAGGTGAGCATTTTCCCGAAGGAACTCCATGGAATGCTTCTTAGGCTGCAGCGGATATTTTTCTGGATCTGCTTCACCTAATACTACAATAGCTGTAGCATTCAACTCAGAGCTTTGCCCAGCACCTTGAGACTCGACTACATTTCCTGTTATTTTAAGACATGCGCCAGTGGTACATTTCTTAAGAATTTCCTCCGAAATCAGATTGGGGTCGGCCACCACTTGGTAATTGGTAATGATGGAACCGTCATTCAGTGCAATGAATGAAACATTTTTGTTTCCTCTCTTTGTACGAACCCAGCCCATGAGCGTCACTTCTGTTCCAATAGGATTAGTATCCAGGATGGTCTTGATTTTGACTCGTTTGTTAAATGCCATTTGGTGATATGTTAATGCGGAGCTACGAAGCCCGCTAATAATTTAAAGGAATGCAAAAAAACGATTAAATAAGCTTTTTATCAAAAGATTGCTCGTTTTTCCTAACTTTGGCATAAGGGCTTTTTCAGTGGAAAAGGCCTTTTTTGAACCCAAACAGCAGGTTTTACCCAATCCCGAATGCAAAAGTTAAATCTTAGCCAATCACTTTCCCAGAAGCTTTCACCTCAGCAAATACAATTTATCAAATTGCTGCAGGTACCGACAGCCGAATTAGATACTCGAATCGAAGAGGAACTCGAGATTAATCCTGCGTTGGAAGAGGGCAAAACAGAAGAAAAAGACAGTGCCGATGATGACTTTGAAGATAATTACGAAGAGGAATCTCCGCAGGATGATCGTGATGTAAATATCGATGACTACCTAGACGATGAGTATGGTGGTTATAAAATGCAAGGTGACGGAAACTACAATGCCGATGAGGAAGATCGGGAGATTCCAATTTCCAGTCAATCTTCCCTACATGAGCAGCTAGTTTCTCAGTTGAGTTTTCTTAGACTTGACGATAGGAAGAAGATCATCGGTGAGCAATTGATAGGAAGTATTGAGAATGATGGATATATCCGTAGAGATTTAGAATCTATCATAAATGATTTGGCTTTCAGCCAAAATATTGAAACAGATATTGATGAGTTGGAGGAGATTTTGAGAAAAATCCAAAATTTTGATCCAGCAGGTATAGCCTCTAGAAACCTTCAGGAATGCCTTACTATTCAGCTTGAGCGTAAAGAGCATCCAGATGATCCGACAGTGCAGAATGCGCTAAGGATTATGCAGGATTGTTTCGATGAGTTCACCAAAAAGCATTATGCTAAGATTCAGAAGCGTTGCGATCTTAATGATGAGGAGACTAAGGATGCTGTTAATTTGATTACTAAGCTCAATCCAAAGCCAGGAGGAGTTGCTGATGGTTTGGTTCGGACGCAATATATCATACCAGATTTCATGCTTACAAATACTGCTGGCAAGTTTGAGATTAGCTTAAATTCTAAGAATGCACCAGAGTTGAGGATTTCTAGATCCTATTCTGAAATGTTTGACGCATATGATAAGAGTGATAAAAAAGATAAAAAGCTGAAGGATACTGTCACTTTTGTGAAACAAAAACTGGATGCTGCCAAGTGGTTTATCGATGCAATCAAGCAACGCCAGAATACTCTTCTAAGAACAATGGAGGCGATTCTACAGTATCAAAAGGAGTTTTTTATAGATGGAGATGAGACTAATCTTCGCCCAATGATTTTGAAGGATATTGCTGAGCGGATTGATATGGATATTTCTACCGTGTCTAGAGTTGCAAATAGTAAAGCGATTCAGACTGAGTTTGGAGTTTATCCGCTGAAATATTTCTTCTCTGAAGGTATAGCTACAGATAGCGGGGAAGATGTAAGTAATCGTGAAGTTAAATCCGTATTACAAAGCATGGTGGATGCCGAGGATAAGAAGAAGCCACTCTCCGATGATAAGCTTGTCAAAATGCTTAACGGTAAAGGATACAACATCGCACGTAGAACTGTGGCTAAATATAGAGAGCAGCTGCAAATTCCAGTTGCTAGACTAAGAAAGGAATTGTAGTGCGGAGGATTATTTCGTTACTAATTTCAGTCGTTTTACAGCCATTGGTCATTCCCAGTTTAGTTTTTGGGTTGGCTTTATTTGTTGTCCCTGAGGCTACAAGTATTCCAGAGTCATTCAAGGGTACCTTATTTTACCTTATTGCTTTGTCCACCTTGGTAATTCCAATGGTTACAGTGTTTGGCTTAAGGTTAAGTGGGACGCTCAAAAGTGTTCACATGGCAGAATTGAAAGATCGAGCTATCCCATTCTCGGTTACCAGCATTTATTACATACTCACCGTATATTTTTTATTTCAGAAGAAAGAGTTTGATCCAATTCTGTGGCAGGTTCTGAGTGTTATTACATTAGCCATACTTGTACTGACGGTTATTACTTTTTTCTGGAAAATGTCTGCTCATATGACCGGTATGGGTGGATTGCTTGCAGCTGTTCTTGTGCTAGGGCTTAAATTCCCCAACTTTCAGCCTCTTTATCCATTATTAGCCTCATTAGTATTGACAGGATTGGTAGGGACTGTTAGGCTATACCTAAATGCACATAAACCTGTTGAACTTTATGTGGGCTTGATTCTTGGTTTTTCAATTTGTTTTATTGGGTTTAGCTGGATTTGGGCATAAAAAAAACCGAGCATGTGCCCGGTTTAAATTTCTATAAAGAAAAGCCTTAGAAAACGTTTACAGCTACACCAAAGTTAACTTGAGTAGCCTCAGTGCTATTTGGACCAAGACCTTTTTGAAATACTTGATTCAGGCCGAAATAGCTCCATACATAGAATCCTGGAGAACCAGCCTTAAATGATAATCCATATCTGAATTTTTCAAAACCGTAATTCTGAGAATCTTTAACTTGTCTTTTAAGGCTATTAGCATCCTCATATTTCACTTTAGTGTGTGATTCATATAAGTAACCAAATTTACCTCCCACGCTTACCTTAAAACCTTTGGAATAGTTGGTTTTGTTGAAGTGGTACGTGAAATCAAGCGGGATATCAAAGTAATTAGCTGCGACCACATTCTTACTGATGTTAATGTCGTCTCCCAATACATCTGTAATGTCTTTTAAAACACTAGATTCTGGGCCTGCCGTAGGATTATTGTACAAGGTTTGGTTATCCTTAAAGGCGTATTTGTCGGTTCCTAAACCAATACCAATGTCCATAGTAAATCCAGAGGCTTCTCCAAATATGGAGACTGGATATTGATAGTAAACATTAAAAGTACGAGAGGCGAAGAAATTGATGCCTAGGTCTTCTGATCTGTTGTTGAGTTGATTAAAGCCAAATTCAAACTTCAAATCACTAGGAATATTAGGTCTTCCTCCGATGGGAGTTTTTGATTTTTTAGCGATTTGCAGGCTGTCTTGAGCGAAGGCTCCTTGAATCAAAACAAAAGCGAGCAGGAAGGTGTATATTTTTTTCATCAAATTGGTTTACTTAAAATGCACTCAATGCGGGCAAAAATAGGAAATCCCTAAGGATTTACCCCTTTTTTGATCTTAATTATTCTTAAGTGGAAACGAGGCGGTGTAGAAAAAATTATAAATTTCTTATGCCAGTGTACTTGCATAAAATCTAATTTTAAATACCTTTGCATTCCAATTCGGCTTCGTAGCTCAACTGAATAGAGCACCTGATTACGGCTCAGGAGGTTTCAAGTTTGAATCTTGACGAGGTCACAAGGTCTGATATTATTATCAGACCTTTTTTTATTCACTAGTAGTTGTCTTATAAGTTGATTCAATTGTTATTTTTACTCAACTTCGGATCTATAACCATGAAAAGCCAGATCAGTTCTTTTTCCTTAAAACTCTTCGTTGTGTCACTCTTTGGGGTCTCTCTATTGGGCTGTGATTTACTTCAGGATGTAAAAGAGATTAATGGATCATGCACTATTGTACTGGTAGATGGTAGTTCGGTAGTCTCCAATGGCAATATTGAGATTTTAGAGAAAACCCAGACTATTACTTATCGGGATGATGCAGGCAAGATCTGGTCACTGTTTAAGGATGAGTACACCACCTATACTTGTGAATAGTATAACCCCTTCTTGATTAGATCTTTCTTGAATTCAAAAGAGCAAAAAAAAAGCAGCCCGAAGGCTGCTTTTTTTTAATGTGCTGCACCTGCAATATCAGGATTTTTTCCTCTTTGCCAGAAATAGAATATGGTAAATAGGACAATTAGTATTGCTGGGAACATCATCATTTTCTGTAAGGTTTCTTGGCCTGTTGCTAATTCCAATGCATCGCCGGTAAGACCAAGCTTTTCATTTGCAATACGAGCAGAATCAATCCATCTACCAGTAATTGGGTTGAAAATGAAATTTGAGAACATACCAACCCCACCAATTATCGACATTCCTAATGCTCCAGTAAGTGGTGCTCTTTGAGCAGTAGCTCCAATCATAACTGGCCAGAAGTAACATACTCCAAGTCCAAAAATAATCGCAGCAACGTAGGCCATAGGGCCTGTCACAGTGCTGAACATATAGATGCCTATGGTCGCAACTACTGCTCCTGCTAGAAGCACGCCTGTCTGTCCAAGTTTTGCCACCAAAGGTCCCCCAAAGTATCGACCTACAGCCATTACGCCAGTTGTAAGTGCAAGAAGAAGCATTCCGCTGGCTCCTGAGCTATTCAATACTACGTTGGCCCATTGAGTTGTGCCGAACTCTGTAATTGCAGTAAATGCCATTGCTACAAATAGGAAGATAAACAAAGGAGAGATCATTGCCTTCAAGTTCATAGGAATTGAAGTAGCCTCTGATACTTGTGGCTTTGGAAATGCTTTGCCATAGAACAATACTGCATATATAACTGTAGGGATCATCAATATCCACATTTGTATTTGCCAGCTAGCTCCAAAATCAGTCATAAATTTTGAAATCAAACTTCCAACTACAATTCCGCCTGGGAACCACATGTGGAATCTATTCAACATTTTATTCATTTTTACTCCGGTATACATGTCAGCAATCAATGGATTACATGCAGCTTCCGTACAACCATTTCCAAATCCAATAAATAGGGTAGAGAGTAATAGGGTGGTATAGCCACCTGCAAAGATTGTAAGAAGGATACCTAGTGTGTGCATTACAAATGCAATCCTCATGATATTAGCAGGGCCAACTTTATGGTAAAAAAGACCACCTAAAATCATTGAAATAGGAAATCCAAGAAACCACATCGAATTGATGAACCCGAGTTGCTCATTGGATAAATTAAATTCCGCTCCCAATTGCGGTAGAATACCAGCTCTAATGGAGAAGGTAAAAGCGGTGGTAATGAGTGCAAAACAACTTGCGTTGAAGAGTGCAGTTTTGTTTATGGTTTGAGTCATACGATAGGTTTTAGAATTTTTGGGTTGTGAACAATCGATTGTAAAGATGGAAAAATAGGAAAAATATTGCATTCAGCTTTCCCGCTAATAAAAATATTCTTCTGAATTCTGTCTTTAATCCAGTACAGTCAATGAACCTATCTCTTTTTCTTCAAATCCATATACGGAATTGCGGAGCATAATAACCACTACGTAAGTACCTGTTGGTACCCACTTTCCATTGAGTTTGCCATCCCATCTTAGAACAGGTGTAGCGATTGGTATCTCACCTGTGGCGGCATGAAAAATAAGCTCTCCTTGACGATTGAGAATAAATAGTTCTGCATCAGTTACTCCTTCACTCAGCAAAACTCTAAAGTCTCTTTCAGTGTCCTCTAAGACCATTGCATTGGGATAAACTATCTGGTAGTTACAGACATCATATGTTCTGAAATTATCCTCGAATACACAGCCATCTTCTGTCGTCACTAGAAGTTGATAATCACCGACCTGAGTAGGATTAAAGAGCCTTTCACTCGATACCAGTTGGTTGCCGAAATACCATTCATATTTAGCGTATTCTCCAGGGTCAATAGGAGCCATTGTGTTTTCCTTTGAGCACATAGGGTAGCTCTCATCCAGATTTGGCAAGGTGAGCAGGGTGCTTTCTTTTACCAAAATTAGATTTCTACCGATCTCGCAGTGCAATTTGTTATATGCTACTGCCTCATAGGTTCCTGCTTCACTTACTTCGATTTCGAATAGATTATTGAATTCCGTTAATTCTTTTCTTTGATCATTTAAATCGTAGAAAATCCACTCTATTTCTAGAACTTCCTCTTCATCGGTAATCAAGGTAACTAGTGAAGTTCCAGGCTCGGGACAAATTATAGTTGCCTCTAATTCCATTGGAACGGAAGTGACTGGTGGCACTACCTCAAAGACGACTGGAGCCACATCGCAAAACCCACTAGCCAACGGCTGAACCAAGAGTGAATAGAACCCCACTTCTGCAGGATAAAATTCAAGGCTTCTTCCTACAATATCGCCAAGAGAGTTAAGCCATCTAATACTAGTTTCGTCAGCTGTTAGGCCTTGAATGTCGGCTGTGTATTGAATGGGTTTGAAACATCCATCTTCTACTTGTATAGGAGCAAATGTGATTTTGCTAGATAGTGTTACTTCAAAATTTTCAACTTTGGCGCAGAGCCCTGAACTTGAATTTCTGTCTTCTCCGTTTAATGCGTATTTACCTTCAGAAGTTAGTAAAAAGGGGGCTCCCGCTCTCAGGGATTGCTGACTTCCATCTGGATAGGTTAATGTAAAAAGTAAGTCCTCTTGAGTTTCGGGAGTAAATTGGAAGCTTTCGCATATAAGGAAGTTTTCGGGAATATTGTACTCCACTTCAGACTGCTCAGCTATGGTGAAAGATTCAAACGGATAATTGCATCCGTCTACCATCAGCTCAAGAATATATTTTCCTGCAGACAGTTCACTTTGAAATAGACCATTAGAAGGGATAGATCCTGTACTTATTTCACCTTTTGAAGTGGACAGTACCCGATATTCTCCAGTCCCTATAGTCTGTCCGAAATCAACAAGTACTTTACCTTTTGAGACCCCAATTGTAGAACATGTTTCTGGAGAAGTTGTAATACTAGGTATGAACTGGATAGGAGGGCTTGGAGTGATTGGAGGATTTTTGGTATCAAGTTGGACCAACTGGGTAATTTTACACCCACCCTGTGAAACTATAATAGAATAAACCTTTGGATCAAGATTAGAATAGACGAACGTTTGGCCTGAAGAGACAGGCCCTTCTATCACGCCAAGTTCAGGTATTTCCAAGGTGGCAAGATCTGTATTACTGGTAATCTGAAAACTTCCATTGGTTGAAATGCAGTCGTCGGGAGAGACTAGAATCTGCACATCAAGTACAGGGGCTTCTAAAAGTTCGAATAAAATTTTTCTTTCCGAAGGACAGTCAGGATATTTTGTGTCTTCTGCACTGAAAAATACTTCATATTCACCAGGGCCATTAAGTTGACTGGATTTGATGGAGATATCAAATGCATTTCCCAAGCTAGTTTTAGTGGAGGTCCCTGCCTTCCTGATAAACCACTCTCCCGTTAAAGGAGTGTCTGTACCAATAGCAATGCTTTCTCCCTCACAGATTTGCTCCGTACTTTGAGTGATCTTATAGTCAATGGGAGGTCCTACAAAAGTGGATCCCTTGATAGTACAGGCCTGAGTTCCGTCTGGATTTGTGAAATACAATTCTACAAAATGATATCCAGCGGAAGATGTAAGAAATTCATTTCCAGTACCTATAGGGACTTCACTCCCATTTTCATCTAGGGTTTTCCAAATAATAGTGTACTCCGAAATACTGGGCGTAGTAGGATCTAGTGCGGTAAGCAAGACTGGCGTATCTCCGCAGAGTAGATAGTCAGGTTTTAAAGCAAGGTTGGGTCCTTTCTGAACTTTTACTTTAAGTGTTTCTTGGTAGAAATTGGAATCTGTTCCCCTCCTTATTTTGAGGGAGACTAAATGCTCTCCGACTTCTGTAAATAGGAATTGAATGCTTTCATATTGATCTCCTCCACTACGGTTGAATAATGTTTCACCTGAAGAATTGGTGATTGTCCACTCATACACGTCCCCAGAATCACCACCTGCGCTATAGTTTCCTATTATTCCATTTATGACGATACACAAATTAGTGTCTCCCGTAAGTGCAGGAGTTGATTCTATTGAATAGGAAGCTTCTGGTTTACTCGGGCTTTTTGCTTGGCTCCCTAGGGTTGGCAGTGGAGTCAAAATAAGAATTGCCCAAACCAAAACCATCCTAACATTCCTTATCGGAAATGAGCAGTGAGGATTCAAGGAAATCAAATTAGAGTGTTTACAAAGACAACAACACGTGTCACCAATGAATTAGTATTTGAGTTATAGGCAAAAAATGTTCCAGCGCTTATTGGCTCACCATTTCACTCACTATTCTATAATGAGGACAGAGCCAAATTCTGTTTTTGTGATGTTTTTTTCGTAATTCTTAAAATTAATTCTAACTGCGTAGGTTCCGTTTGGAATGGCTTTTCCACCATAAGTACCATCCCATGAACAGGTAGATTCCTCAGAAATCAGGTTTGTTTGCGTGCATTGAAAAACCACTTGACCCCATTTATTCATTATTACTAAATCTAATTCATCAATTAGATAGTTAGTATATAGCAAAAATTCTTTCTCGGGATTGCCAGGCTGCACAGCATTTGGGTAGATAACCCTCAGTTCACATTCCTCTTCAGTAGTAAAATCAGTCTGATATGCGCATCCTTCCTCACTATAGACAATAAGACGAAAATTCCCAATCAGAAGTGGTTTGTAGGTTGTGTTAGTAGATACTAGTTGATCCTCAAAAAACCATTCATAGCTTGCGAATTGGCCAGGATTAATCGTTGGAGCAATTTCATATTTTGGGCATATCTGAAAGTTTTCTTCCACTATGGGTCTCGTAGTGTCTGAACTTCGCATTATTAAAGCTTTATCGTAGCCTAACAAACAGGGCACTTGATTGAAAACCCTTACTTCATAGGTGCCTTCTTTAATCGCCAAAATTTCTCTTTTGTTTGTTTCACTGGCAAGGAGTATTGCATTTCCTTCGGTATCAGTATACCACCATTCTATTTTGCTTGTCTGTTCAAAGTCAGTCTCAACTCGCAAAGCAGCAGAAGTGGCATCAGGGCAAAGTGGTTCTGCTATGAGCAACACATCTAGAGACAATACTGGTAGTAAAACTTCAAATGAGATTGGAGTAATGTGGCAAGGAATTGCATCTGAAGGCTGAACTTCCAAGCTGTAAACCCCTGGGATAACTATAGTCAAAAACTCGCCAGTTCCCACTTCATTATTGTCTTTATCCTTCCAAAGTATATCAACGTCACTAATTGCGTAATTGCTGATAGATGCCTGATAGGTTGAACTTCCATCACAAGATTCTTCGTACAGAACGGGTTTGAAATCTACGGCATCTACTATCGTAGCTATAAGTTCTTTCTGTTCTGGGCAGAAAGAAGACGGGCTATTATTGTCATATGCCAAAAATGTATATATACCAGCTTCATCTATCGAAAAGCTTTCTCCAGTAGGTTTTTCGATAATTACGCCAGATGGAGTAATAACAGAAAAAATCAAATCTTGCGTGGTGCTTGGGATAAGTTCATAAAAGTCACAAATAGTCAACTCAGTAGGAATATCAAAGAGGACTTTGTCTGGAGTCAAATCCAGTTGAAGTGTTGTTCTTCCCAATTCACAATTTTTATTCAGGGATGGTATTCTAGCGAAAACGGCTGCCTCATAGGTACCTTCCTTGTCTACCTCTATTTGATATTGGTCGTCAAATTGACTGAGAAACTCAATGTTTCCATCCTTATCATATCTTCTCCACTCTACGTCAGTGACTTCTTCTGGAAAAGTGGTACTCATGCTAAGCACAGCTTTTGGGCCAAATTCGCATAGTTTGGTGGCTGTCAAGGTCACATCCACAGAAAGCACGGGTTCTTTTGCCAGAAATGGTTTGGGAGCAATAGGACATGCTTTACTATTAGCAGGTTGAACCTCTAGAGAATAAGTACCAAACGAGGTGGGAGGGAGGTCAAGCCTTTGGCTGGTACCGATAATTTCATCTTTCTCATTTCTCCAGAAAAATAGTACGGTGGCAGGATCTCTCGAGTAAATATTCGCTTCATAGCTCCTATTGCCTACCGTGCAATCTTCACTTACTTGGATAACTTCGAAATCAACGGGATCAATTAAGTCCACTAAAATTGTTTTTTCTGTTGGACAGATGTCATCTTGATTTGGCAAGGTGCCAACAATTTTGTATTCACCTTTTTGATCTAAAAGTATTTCCTCCCCAGCATTTTTTAATTCAATGCTGAGGTCAGGGCGTGTGATAGTAAAAATCAGAGCTTGAGAGGTTTCAGGTATCAAGTTGAAGGATTGACAAATATTTAACGTGCTGGGGATCTGAAAAGTAGTTTGATCCTTTCCTGGAATTACTAACTCATTTCTACTAGGAAGAATACATTCATCATTATCATCATAAATTTCAAAGTAGTAATTACCTCCAGGAATGTCTACACGGAATACCGTAGAATTAGGTAAAACTTGATTCATTGCGACTCCCCCTTTTTCATTCACTACTCGGTAAAAAGCAGTAGGGTTGGCGCCGTTTAGCATAGTAACTTGAAATGAGCCTGGGATTTTTCCATTTGCCGTACAAGCCTCTCCGATTATATCATCAATCGTAAATTCCAAAGCAGGAGGTGGGTTGTTCAATGGTACTACTGAGCCTAATGAATTAATACATGGGCCTAAGCCTCCTATTAAATTATAAGTACCAGATTTTAGGCTGGGAATTTCTATCAGGTCTCCAGCTGAATAGGGTCCATAAGAAAGTCCAGTTCCTTCAATGTTAATATAATCTAAATCCGTCACTGCTCTCATGACCAACTTGCCGTCAGCTTGAAGACATCCACTTGAAGTATCTGCGGATTCAAAAACAAAAATAGGCTCTTGATTATAGCGGAAATTTGTTTTTCCCTCTGGTGAGCAGGCTGGATTTAAAGCATTGGCTAATTGAAACGAAACCTCATAATCACCAAAATCAATTAAATCTGAACCTGGTCGAATCGTTAAGGAGGTTCTAATTCCAAAAGATTTTTTTGTAGGATCTCCAACTTTTTGGACAAACCATTCTCCTGTCAGTTGGGGATTAGTTACAAAAGAAATTTCGCTATCGATACAAACTCCTGTATCCGAACTGTCAATCACTATAGTGGAAATATTAGAGATCGTGGTGGTCGATAAAGTCTCGCATGATTTTTCCCCTGACGGGCTTTCAATAAAATACCTCACAGAAAAAACACCCTCATCAGTAGTAATCAAGGTGTTTGCAGTTGAGACAATCGCACCAGCTCCATTTTTCCATTCAAATTTATAAGAGGAAAAGTTACTGCTTGAAGGGTCTATTGCTTGAATTTCTAGGGGACTAGAGGAGCAGGAAATATATTCACTAGAAAGTAGCTTTATAGGTTTTTGTATGACTTCTACAACTTTGCTGAGTTTAGCAATAGGGATTCCCCCACGACTCACTCCTAATTCAACTCTATGCGTACCATTGTTGATAAAGGTGTAATCTATGTTTTGAAACTCCCCTGGAGCCTTTGAAAATAATAGATCACCGGAAGGCCCAAATATTTTCCATCCATAGAGGTCTGTAACTGGATCTCCAGCGCCGCTAAAACTCCCGACTACAGTACCTGAAATATTACAAAGTATACCTGGACCTAACAGTTCAGGATTAGCAAGATTTAGTTGTGTTCTCAGTGCAACATTGCCATCCTTGTACATTTTATCCAATGAGGCATCGGCAACGAAACTCACCAGTAAGGTGAATAAGGCAACTGACAGTATTTTAAAGGATGCTTGGGTCAAAATAAGGGCAATGAAGTTTTATTTACTACCTCTAAGTTACAGTTTTATATAGTCGAAAAAATACTTGTGATCCCAACACGCTTATTATCAGGCAAATTGTATAATTATCTTACAAAAATCCAGTTGTTTTGATCACTCAACTTATCTGAATACTCATATCCACCTTCATTGAAAGTCTTCAATTCCTCGGGATCAGTGATTCTGTTTTTAATGGAGAAATTACTCATCAAGCCTCTTGCTTGCTTCGCAAAAAAACCGACGATTTTGTAAGTTTCATCTTTATACTCTTTGAATTCAATAGTAATCAAAGGCGTTTTTAATGTTTTCAAATGAACCGCTTTGAAATACTCTTGGGAAGCAAGATTTACAATAGTCTGCCCTTTTGCAGCTTCATTGATTGCTTTTGCGATTTTCTTGTCCCAGAATTCATACAGATTTTTTCCTTTTTTATTCTCCAGTCTTATCCCCATCTCCAAACGATAGGGCTGTATTAAATCTAGAGGTTTCAGCAAGCCATATAAGCCAGAAAGTATTCGTAGATGCTCCTGTGCAAAGTCAAAATCCTCCTTAGAAAACTCCTCAACATCAATTTTAGTATAGACGTCTCCTTTAAAAGCCAGTAATGCTTGTTTCGAGTTTTCAAAAGTGAAATCCTTCTGAAAAGTCTTAAAACGCTCCTCATTCAACTCCGCCAAGTTTTCAGAGATATGCATTAGCTCACCAATTTCTTTGGCAGATTTCTTTTTCATGATTCTCACTAAGGAGTGTGTATCAGTTTGGAAATCAGGTTGTGTTGACTCGGTGAAATTAGGACTACTATAGTCCAGCGTTTTGGCTGGTGAAATCAGGATAAGCATACTATTGAATTACTGTAATCGCTTTGGTTAATTTTTCGGTTTTGTTCTGGTCTTTGCTAGTAAACTTGACAACCACTGCATATGTTCCGTTTGGAACAAATTCTCCTCGTACTTGTCCATCCCAAGGGCAGAAAGGTTGTCTAGGTTCTACATTTTCATGCTCACAATAGAAAATTAATTCTCCCCATCGGTTATAAATATAGACTTCCACGTCGTCTATGTATTCATTTGCATAAAGGATGAAATTTCTATTCGGGTCATTTAGAACCACTCCATTAGGAAAGACTATTTTCAAGGAACAATCTTCCAATACGTCGATGGTTGCAATGTACTCGCAGCCCAGATTATCCGAAACTGTAAGTTCATATATACCACCTTCAATGGGAGTAAATATAGGGTCTTGCGAAACTTCCACGCCATTTAGCTTCCAAGAGTAATTATCGTAAGCTCCCGGGTCAATGGACTGTGTGACGCCTTCTATTGCACAAATCGTAAATCCTACTGGGACTACCGGAGGGATGATAGTAGACTTAGATACCACGCCGTTGGCTCGACCTAGATCACATCCTACACTGCTTCTCAATAAAACCTCATAAGTTCCTTCCTGCGACACCTCAATGATCGGTAATCCATCAAATGCAGGTATTCTAGTTCGGGTACCATTGACCACAGAATACCATTCTATATCTGCCACGTTGGTCATATCTGCTAGTATTGTAATAGTAGTACTGGTTTGCTCTATACAGAAGGGTACGATGTCCAAACTAACCTCTACTCTTTGTGAAATAACTTCCGCAGTAAATGATTTCTTGTCAAGCGGACATAGACCTCCAGAAACAGGTTGTACTTCCAGGGTATAATCTCCTGATCTACTAGGAACAAATGTTTGTCTTCTACCTACGATCACACCTAGTGCGTCTTTCCAAAGGAAAATCACGTCAGCAGGATTAGCATTATTCAATATTGCTTCGTACTGAACACCTACTTGACAATCGACAATTGGTGGTGAAATTTCGAAATCAATTGGTTGTGTGATAGTAGCAACCATTGTCTCTTCTCGGGGGCAATTGACACCGTTAGGATCTTCACCTCTGACAGTATACATATCAGAAAACATGAGCGTAAATTCTCCATTTGAATCAGGAGAAAGTATAGTTCCTGTGGAATTGGTTACAGTATAAGTTAATACATCAGGAGAAGTAGGAGTGAAGGTGAAACTTTGACAGGCAGTTAAGTCTGCAGGAACTGAAAACAATACCTCGAATTTCTGAGCAATCGGATATAAAGTTGGGTCCGGAATAGCGCACCCAGTTGGGTCTTGAATTTCAACAGCATAATTTCCGTAAGGCACGACGATATCAAATTGATTAGTTGCGGTGAATATGCCTTGGAAAACTTGACCATCACCCTGTCTAGTTACTGTATAAGTGCCAGACTGAGGAGAATTAGTAAAAGCTACAGTGAGCAAGCCATTTTGAACTCCAGAAGTCCCACATATTTCATCTGTGGGAGTGACGGTGTATTCAAATCCAGCAGGAGGATTGCTGTTCTCCACAGTCACTGACGCAGTGTATGTACAGCCAGTACTGTTTTCTGCTTCAACTGTATAAACTCCAGGAAGTAATCCAGTTACTTGAATAGAATTCCCTGAGAGCACAGTTGAGAAGGTATCTCCTGTTTCTAAGACTGTTAATGTTTCCGCATCTGCCTGCATGGTGATCTCAAATGATCCATCCGGGGTGTTGCAATCTGTAGCAGGAGTTGTTTGCACAGCAGTGAAGAGAGGCAATTCGTTCACACGTAAATCTAACTTCTTCTCAATAGTACATTCAGCCAGAATTGGATCCAGAGTAACAAAAACTATTACGTAATCTCCAGGTCCAGGAAGAGAATTGATATAAAGCTCAAGCTCAAAGAACTCACCTAAAGCCACTCGGTTTGGATCGCCATTTAGTTCATAAAACCATTCGCCTGTGATAGGGGTGTTTGGTGCAAAAGTCACCGTAGTTTCTTCATAGCAAACTTCCGTTGCAGTTTGAGTAAGATCAAATTCGAAAGCGGGTCCTACGAAAATCTCCGCAGTTGATGGACAAGTTTCATAAAGTAGAGCTTCGTCATCAGAAAGTCCCTCTGGCAATCTGTAGCTTACGTTAACAGTATAAATGCTTTCCTCATCTACGATGATTTCATTAGAATTTTCATCACCGAAAACTTGCCCAGCAGCATTTGTCCATTGGAAATCATATAAACCTTCAGCAGGGTCATAACCCTCTATTGCGGTCAAGGTGACAGGATTGCCAGCACATAGTGTAGCATCATCTGCCAAAGTCAATTCTGGCGGTGCCTCTACCAAGATCTCAGTACTAGCGCGGAAATACTCTGCATCACCACACCTGTCCACTCTAAGATCTATGGTGTACGTGCCAGGGGTATTGAAAATCTGATCCAAGTTCTGGAATTCATCTCCCGGACCACCGTAGTCATTTCGGATTATCGTGCCATCGTCATTATTTGTGATAGTCCAGAAATAGCTGTCAATATCAGGTTCACCACCGCCCTCGAGAAGCGCTCCAGCGCCAAGCTCAGGATCCAAACAAAGTCTTAATGGAGCAGCAAGGCTAGGTTCTGGTATCGAGCTTCCGGAGTTTTGCACGAAAGAAGGTAGTCCTAAATTGGATGTGCCAGGCATGGCTTCTACGCCATCTTGAGTGAAGGTACTTTGAGAATTACAGCCAGATCCCACGTTGATTTGACCAATTCTATTGTCACCGACTACGGCTGCATAGATTTGACCATTTGGACCTATTTGTAGTGCTCCAAGGTTAAGCCCGGCTGTTTGACTAATTTGATTTTTGGTGCTAATGATACAAGCCTCTATTTGCGCTCTAGTCCTGGCTCCATTAAAACAAGAAGGACAAATAGACGCATCAGGATCATCGTTATCATTGGCTTTGATGATAAACTCTTCTATTCCCGGCCCACCATTTAAGTAAGAGACTAGAACTCGTTCTCCATCCTCAGAAAACTCTAGTCCATATACTTCACCATTGCAGCCTAAATCAATTCGAGCATATTCACTCATTTCTCCTGTTTCACTATCAAAATCAAAAATCTCGACTTTGTTACAGCCTCCTTCGGTAATCGTGACTGCTACTTGGTCACCATCAGAGTTGAATTTCATAGCTCCTACTCCCGAATTAAAACCGTGATTACTTCCTACGGAACTGAGGATTGGCTGACCAATACCACTTGCTGAAATAGGATAGGCTCGGAATGTGTTATTTCCTAACTCATGATACATTACCCATGTGGTATCTCCTGCATCTAAAGCTGCTGAATGCTCCGTGGAAGGACTAAAGAGGAAATTATCCTTAGTGACCACATTTCCTACTCCGGTTGGGTTTTCAGATTTGATATCCACCAGAGAGTATTTAGCTACATTTTGTCCGTTGGCAGCAATTTGTGTAGTGAAGAGGTAGAAGAGTGTTTCTTCTCCCGGAACTGGGACGGCGATTACCCCTTGGCTACTAGAGTTTTCACCGCCTATATCATTGCCGTTTTCCATCAAGTCTCCGTTAAGGTCCCAAACAGATTGCCCGTCAGTATAGAAAAGTACTTGACCGTCTTGACTTGAAATTGTAGTAGTCCCAGCAGGGATATTTTGCGGATGTCGGGATGCTATCGGTCGTGGAGTAGGTGCGTCAGGGTCGTCAGGATCAGGGTTGAAATCCAATCCAGCGCCATCTCCGAAGTACCAAATATTATTGGTTTGGTCTTCCACGTCCCACATTTTAATTCGAATCTCAGCATATGCATAACAAGAGGAACCAGGCTCACGAACTAAAGCCCAATACAATCCAGGTTTACAAACCAGATTATCTTTTCGACCCGTCCAGCCCTCGTCTCGGTAATTTGACCAGAAGTATTCGTAATTATCTTCTCCTCCTTGTCCACTTCCTACTCCGCCACCGCCTCCGGCGCCTCCATCTTCTTCACCTTTCTGAGCAGAAAGCAATGGCCCAATATCTATACATGTTTCACAGAGAGTGGTGTCTTGAGGAGAAAAATTAGCTTGTAAATCATTTTCAGTCAGTGAGATTGTATGATTGACTTCCTTAGTCTCTCCATCTGCAAACGTAACGGTGAGGATGACATTTAAACTTGTTTCTTGCGCTGCGTCAGCTGGGATAAGAAAATGTTCCTGAGTGTAATCAGCTGGTAACTCATTCCCGGTTGAATCTCGAAGCGGAGGATCAAAAGACCAATGAAAACTTACAGGTCTGTAGTTCTCAGGGGTTAAAACAGAAGTAAGTTGGACTGGGTTATTAGCACATGGCATTTCTGGTGCCCAAGTGAAATCGACTGTGGGAGCGATATCTGCACTTGGAGCAAAAGTGGGAAAGACTGTCCCGCAAAAATCTGTACCTGAAAACGGGTCTTCCTCTACTTCTATCAAAGTCAAATCACCCTCATTTGGATTGGTTACTTTCCCCATCATCTGCGGACCGCCATCTACTTCTTCATACAAGTAATAAAGACTTCCATCAGGACCAGCCTTGATATCATAAACTGCGAAAATACCTGCTGGTGGAGTGCCAAAGCCTGCAATTGGCATTACTTCCGGAGTTGCCGAAAGATTAGCTGTAGGTACTCGGAGTAAGGAGTCTCCAGCAGAATAATAAATGTAATTTCCGTCAGGAGAAAACTCTGCTCCGCCATAACTTCCATTTCCTGCAGATTGTGCTATAGGAGTTGGAGACCCAAATGTTCCTCCGCTCGTATTAAAACTCAGAACTAAAATAGGATCCGTGTCAGACTCAGGTATGATGATTAATTGATTGGTTTCTTCATTGAAGACAATTTGCTTTGGGGTAGACGAAATCGCTTGGCTGTCTGTGGTTGAAAAACTCCCCTCGCTTGCTCCTATGCTCCGCGAGATTAGATTTCCATTAGCGAAACTGATCAAGTAGGATGGTGATGAAGGAGTTTTTACAACTAACAGTGCGCCAGATCCACTTCCAATGGAGTTGTCTTTGGATGTGATTTCTCCCAATGGTCTTTCATTTCCTGTCGCTTGTCCAGGAGCATTCATGTCTACAACAGCATATTGTAAATCCCCGCTGAGAGATAGATAGAAAATATAGAAGAGTTTATTGCCTGCTGGGTCGTATTCTAAGAATCCAGTCGCGACTTGCTGGACACCATCAATGTTTCCATTTAGGCCTGAACCTACACCTTGTATCGGATTCTGACTGAAATCATAGACCAGTTCACCGTTAGTGACAAAAAAAGGTTGCCCGGTAATCGGGTCAATTGCTAACGCAGAATTGTTTTTTGTAAAGACAATTGAGCCTGGAATAGACTGAACAGTAGGTGAATTACCTTTTCCGAAGGATAAATAATTATTTTCTGTAGCACCACCGCAATATCCAAAAATCCACTCATTGCTATTAAATCCCTGCGAATAGACAACAGTATTAATTACAAATGTTGTAAATAGGAGGGCAATAGTAAAAATGTAGGGTAACCTTATGGAATTAGGGCTGCTTTTCATAATTTTCGAACTGCTTCTAAAACAAAATACGTTCTGTAACGTTGAAGAAGCCTACTGAATATTCAAATTAACGAACAAATACTTGTTAAGGTCTCTGGTTTACGTTGTTTTTCTTTGTGTGGTTGGACTATTTATTGGTTCCAATGCACATGCACAGGACCCGCAATATAGCCAATATTATGCGGCACCTCTTTACTTAAATCCAGCTTTCGCAGGATCTGAGTTGACTGGCCGTGTGGGGTTCAACTATAGGAATCAATGGCCTAGTATCGATGCTCAATTCACTACTTTTTCGGCGTATTACGATACTTACCTCAATGATTATAACTCTGGGATAGGTGTAATGGTTATGCAGGACACTGAGGGAGCTTCCAAGCTTCGCTCTACCACTATTTCAGCACTGTATTCTTACGAGTTGAAGTTAGGAGATAAGACTTATTTCCGACCTGGATTTCAGGCAAGCTATATTCGTAGAGAGATTGGTTTTTATGAGAATCTCATTTTCGCCAATCAGATCAATCCAAACGATCCTTTTGGCCCTATATTCCCAGGGAGTGATATCGCTGGTTTAGGTGACCCTGTCAATATGCTTTCTCTTTCTTTTGGAGGACTGCTGTTTACGGAAGACTTTTGGATTGGTGGATCAGCACATCATGTCAATCAGCCGAATCAGTCTTTTATAGACGGAGACAGTCCCCTGCCTGTTAAATTTTCTGCACATGCTGGCTACAGAATTTCTTTGGGAGAGGGCTCTATGCGAGGAGATTTTACTCACATTAGAAAACAGCGTTATTTGACTCCAACTATTAATTATAAAAAGCAGGGACCTTTTGAGCAACTGGATGTGGGCGCATATTTTTATGTAGAACCAATTGTGTTCGGTGTCTGGTACAGGGGGCTTCCTTACAAAAAAGTGGAACAACAGAGCAATCGCGATGCAATTGTTATGATGGTTGGCTTGAACCTGCTTTCTGGGTTAAATGTCGGTTATAGCTTTGATTATACCGTTTCACAATTGGGGATTCAGTCCGGTGGTGCGCATGAGTTGAGCTTGTCTTGGACTTTGCCAAATAGCAACCAAGGCAAACCACAGCGAAGAGATACGCTGCTTCCTTGCCCTAAATTTTAATCTACGATTTTAGAATTACGATTGACGAGGCTCTCGAATTGACAAAGTCTCCTTTCTATTCTATCCTTTTGATTAAATAGAAAGGATAGAATTGAGGTCTATCTTATGAAAAGTAGGATTGTGTTCTTTGTGAAACTTTTGTGAGCTTCGTGGTTGGAAAATAAAAAAGCTGAAACGATTTCTCGCCTCAGCTTTTGACTTTAAATATCTTTTTTCTTAAAGTGTATAGTACTCTTCCCAGCCTTTTCTAGGTACTTCACCACCTAGCAGTTGATTTGCCAAAGGATTATTTGTTACACGTTGTGTTTCTCTGTCAAACTTCAAAGTAGTATTTAACTGTTGAGCTAATACGCCTAAGCAGAACACCTGACTTAGTGGTCCTGCAATTTCAAATCTTGAACGAGTTTGCTCCTCTCCTTTACATGCTTTTAAGAAGTTGGCAAAGTGATTAGATGGGCTTTCTGGAACTTCAGGAAGTTTACTAGCCATATCCTTCGCTTTTTCCTCTCCAATAATGGAAAGCGTGCTGCCATGAGATCCTCCTTTGAAGGTAAGGTCTTTACCGTAAATGATTTTACCTGGATTTAATTTTGCAGGTTGGATTTGTCCGTTGCTGGCTGCAGGTATATTGGCATCTAACTCAGATGTTCCATAATCTGCAGGTACTGGAGGGACATTGTCTACACCATCATACCAAGTCATCGTTAAAGCTGGCATATCTCCACGTTTTGGGAATTTGAAAGCTAGAGTTGAGGACATTGGGAAAAAGAATGGATTGTGGCCTTTCAGCATCACTGGATCCACTTCATATGGAAGACCCAAATCTAGAAACTCGTGAGCCGTGTCCATTGTGTGAGCACCCCAGTCTCCCAAAGCTCCCATTCCGAAGTCATACCAACATCTCCATTGGCCGTTGATGAAATCTTTGTTGTAGTCATGATCACTTCTTGCCATCATCCAGGTATCCCAATCCATTGTGGAAGGAATCGCCTCGGCTTTTGGGAAGCTTTGCATGTTGACATCCCATCCGTGCCATCTACGCGGGCTGTTCATGTGAGCAGTGACTGCAGTGACATCTTTGATGATTCCAGCTTCTTTCCATGCTTTGAACTGGAAGTAGTTAGCTTCAGAGTGTCCTTGGTTACCCATTTGAGTGACCACATTATGTCTTTTGGCACTATCCATCATGAGCGAAACCTCATTAAATGTACGAGCCATTGGTTTTTCGGTATATACATGCTTGCCTTCAGACATGGCTAGCATGGTGATAGGAAAGTGAGAAAAATCAGGTGTTCCCACTGTTATAGCTTCGAATCCATTTCCAAATTCATCAAACATTTTTCTGAAATCCTGAAAGCGCTTCGCATTTGGAAACTTGTTCATGATTGCAGTAGTATGCGGTGCGCCCATGTCCACATCACAAAGTGCCACGATATTACAAAGTCCTGTTTCGTATAATTCGTTGATAATCTGAGCACCTCTATTACCTATGCCACAGCAGGCTAGATTTACTTTGTCACTTGGAGCTATATGTCCCATAGACTTGCCTAGCACAGACGATGGAATGATTGAAATTCCACTTAGTCCGAATGCGGCAAGTGAGCCAGTTTTGAGAAAGTTTCTTCTGTCCTTTTTCATATTATGAGGGAATTTGGGAGTTCGAATTGTATTTCGGATGAGAAAGTAGGTATTTTTTGCCTCTACTCTTTTCATTTTTCTGTTGAAAGGCGAAAGAATTAACGGAATCGATACCGAAATAGAAATTAGCTTTCAGGACGAAAACCCTTAAAAGATTTACTATTTTCCGAATTCATTCTTTAAAAAAAACCATGAACAATATATTCCTTAAGAAGCCTGCCTATTTAGTGATTTTGCTGGCAGTTATTTCAATTTCCTGTGTTTCAGCCCAAAACGGCACTACTTTCCTGAAGTTTGAAGGAAAAGAAGGGCCTGGAAAAGGCAAAAATGTCGTAT
>TARA_R110002072_G_scaffold289831_2_pt1 | contig 64872 bp, 48 predicted proteins | sample TARA_R110002072 | Tara Oceans TARA_R110002072 (sample SAMEA4397118) | marine metagenome | biome: Polar Biome; feature: [SRF] surface water layer (ENVO:00010504); material: water (ENVO:00002006), including particulate matter (ENVO:01000060) such as... | depth 5 m | reverse complement strand
CGCCCCGTGGAAGCCAGCGGAAGTCGAGCAGCGCGACGGCCGCATCCTGCGGCAGGGCAATGAGAACAAGGAAGTGGCGATTTATCGCTACGTCACCGAAGGCAGCTTCGACGCCTATATGTGGCAGGCGCTCGAAACCAAAGCACGGTTCATCGGCCAGGTCATCACCGGCGATAACGCCGCCCGCCGCGCCGAGGACATCGGCAGCCAGGAACTCTCCTATGCCGAAGTCAAGGCAATTGCCTCCGGCAACCCGGCGGTGCTGACGCTCGCCGAAGCCGACGCTGAATTGCAGCGACTGACGCTCCTCAAGAAGAACCATCTCGACGAACAATACGTCGCCCGCCGCAAGGTTCGTGACTTACCAGATTTCATCAGTGTGCAGAACGACAGATTGGCGAAACTGACCACCGACGAGGCAACCATCAAACAGCATGAAGGCGATCTCATCACCATCGGCAAGCACCCGCTGGCACACGATGATGTCGCCGCTGTACTGGGTAAGAAGTTGGAAGCGTTGCCGTTTTCCGTGCGAGAGCCGACGCGGGTTCCCATCGGCACCTATCGTGGCCTGGCCTTCGGCGTGATCGTCCATCCGAACTTCCCGCCGGACGTGTACCTGGAAGGCGTGATCACCCGCACATCCGGCCTTTCCAAAGAACATCAGGGGCCACGAGCCGTCCTCAACGCTTTGGAACGCATTGCAAGCGGCTACGCCGCCGAGACCGTCCGTGTCCAGCAAGACCTCTCCATCGCCGAATCCCAGCTACGCGACTATCAGGCCCGGCTGGGGCAGCCGTTCCCACACGAGGCGTATCTGTCGGAACTGACCGGGCTGCGCGACCAGCTCAAGGCCGGACTCTCCGCAGGCAACCATGAGCCGGAAGACCAGAAATGGCCGAGCGTGTCGGAACTGGCCGGTCGCATCAAGACGCTCAAAGCCGCCAACACCATCGAGGCCGCGCCGCAGCGCGTCCAGCGCAAGCAAGCCGTTGCCGAGGAACCCATCACCGCCCGCATCCGCCGGCGGCAGCAAGAAGCCGCCGAGGTGCAGCACACGGAGGAGAATTCACCCGCAGGCCAGGCCGAGAACGGCAGCCCGCCGAGGACGTTCCAGGAACGCATCGAGTTGGAACGCCGGCGGAAATCCGACGGCGAAGGTCACAGCCCCGGCTGATCGGCGGCCGCATCGGCACGGGTGACCCGCTACCTGCCCCCCCGGCCACCATCCGGGGGGCGGGACCAGAGGCCCCAGTTCGCCTGCCCCACTAGCCGACGGGAACAACCTGTCAACGTGCCTGAGTGCGACACAACCACCCTCCTGCGGCCCATCATGCGCGCGGCGCATTTCGTAGCCGCAGAGACAGCGCCGCTCCTCGTATCGGGCGAGTTCACCAATGCGTCTACAGGCCGCATGCCCGTCGCGTCGCACTGTACCATCGCTTTTTTCTTTACATCCGTCATATTCCCTGCCATGCTTATTATAAGCTAACGTATTTATTCGATACACTCACTATTACTACGTGCTCTCCGGAGACTTTTCATCATGATGGGGTTCTGCCAGAGGCGTTGCGATTCGACATGCAATAGGTATTTGGTCTTCATATGCAGGATGACTCTCTTCAAGGCTTTGGATTCGTCATACATGATATTGCACGGCTGTTGCGTAGTCGCTTTGACCGTCGGGCACAGCCTCTCGGCTTGACGCGCGCGCAATGGTCAGTGTTGGTGCATCTGCGGAGACAGGACGGCATTCGACAGGCAGATCTGGCCACCCTATTGGAAATGCAGCCTATTTCCCTTACACGGCTCATCGATCGTCTCGTGAAGAAAGGGTACGTGGAACGCCGCTGCGACCCCAAGGATAGAAGGGCCAACCGCGTTTATCTCACCCGCGAGGTCACGCCTATCCTGAATCGCCTGCGCGATCTTGGGAAGGAAGTGCGTGAGGAAGCGTTGTCTGGCATCCCAACAGAGGATCGCATGCACTTCATGGAGACTCTGCTCCGTATTCGCGCCAATGTTGCCGGAATCCCATCGACGCCAAAGATAAAGCAAGGACACAATAGGACAACACGTGACTGAGCATAGAAAACGCAAATGGAAACAGAGTGGACGTCCACTTCGAACTAAGACGGCCATCTTGCTGATCGGTCCGGCAGTTCTGACTCTTGTCGGTATCGTGTTCTACCTGTTCGGTGGCCGCTATGTGTCTACCGATAACGCCTATGTCCGCTTATCAATGACAGCGATCGGTTCGGAAGTGTCAGGCACCGTTGCCGAGGTACGCGTACGGGATAATGCACCTGTTGCCCGGGGCGACGAATTGTTCCAGCTAGACCCTGAGCCCTTTCAGATTGCCGCAATGCGCGCCGAGGCGCACCTGTATGGCGTGCGCGACGACATTGACAGCATGCGCGCCGAGTATCTGCAGAAACAGGCGAGCCTGGCAAAGGCCGAAGAGAGCGTCAGATACCGTCAGACGGAATACATGCGGTACAAAGATCTGGTCGCCAGAGAAGCCATCTCGAAAGAACAACTCGATCGAGCCTACCACGAATTCAATGCGTCCGTCGATGAGCGCGACGCCGCCAAGCACGAGGTCGAAGCTGTTAAGGCAAAACTGGGGGGCAATCCCGACGTAGCCACGGAGGACCATCCACGATTCAAGCAGTCGAAGGCCGACCTCGACAAGGCGCGCCTCGATCTGTCACGCGTCAAAGTAGTAGCGCCGTCGGATGGCATTGCCGCAAATGTGAGAATGGAACCTGGAGAGTACGTGGCCGCTGGTCTTCCCCTGTTCACGCTTGTCAACGACGATGCTCCGTGGGTGGAGGCGAATTTCAAAGAAACGGACTTGACCCATGTACGACGGGGACAAACTGCCGCAATCGAGGTCGACACCTATCCCGGCACGAAATGGCTTGCGAGGGTGGTGAGCGTCACGCCCGCCACCGGCGCGGAGTTCTCCATTTTGCCGCCCCAGAACAGTTCGGGCAACTGGGTAAAAGTGGTTCAGCGCATTATGGTGCGCTTGCAGATGGAGGAGGACAATGACAGCAAGCCGCCCCTGGCAGCGGGCATGAGCACGACGGTCACGATTGACACGGAAGCCAACCGTCTCGATCGACTCCTCGGCCTCCGCGCGGACGAAAGGGAGTAAGGCCATGTCCACCGCACGGCCACACCCGCCAGTGGCGCATAAGACCATGATTACCGTCTCGGTGATGCTGGCCACCGTCATGCAGGTACTGGACACGACGATTGCCAACGTCGCGCTCCCGCACATGCAGGGCAGCCTTTCGGCGACGCAGGATCAGATCACCTGGGTGCTGACTTCCTACATTGTTGCCTCCGCCATCATGACGCTTCCGACCGGCTGGCTGGCGGGGCGGTTCGGCCGAAAAACAATTTTTCTCGTGGCGATTGCAGGGTTCACCCTGGCTTCCATCTTATGCGGCGTCGCGACATCGATCGGCGAGATGGTGGTTTTTCGGCTGCTCCAGGGCGCCTTCGGCGCCGCGCTGGTGCCTATATCGCAGGCAGTGCTTCTGGACATCAATCCAAAGGAGAAGCACGGCTCGGCGATGGCGATGTGGGGCGTGGGCGTCATGATCGGCCCCATTCTGGGTCCGACGCTTGGCGGGTACCTGACGGAATACTACGACTGGCGCTGGGTCTTTTTCATCAATTTGCCGGTCGGCCTCCTGTCGTTTGCCGGTATTTCAACCTTCCTACCCGAAGCCGAGCGGCACAATCGTCCATTCGATATGTTCGGCTTTCTCACCCTCAGTCTGACCATCGCCGCCATCCAGATGATACTCGACCGCGGCGAGCAGGTGGACTGGTTCTCATCGAATGAGATCATCCTTTATTCGGGTATTTGCGCTGGTATGTTCTGGATGTTCCTCGCTCATGCTCGCTTTGCCGTGCATCCGTTTCTCAGTGCCGAGATGTTCCTTGACCGCAACTACGTCACCGCGCTGGTGTTCATCTTCTTCGTCGGCATCATTCTTCTGGCAACGCTGGCGCTGCTGCCGCCTTTCATGCAGAACCTCATGGGGTATCCGGTCATCGACGTGGGCATACTGATGGCTCCACGCGGTTTGGGAACCATGATTGCCATGATGCTCGTCGGCAAATTATCGGGAAAGATCGACCCGCGTCCGATGATTCTGCTGGGACTCGTGCTGACGGCGGTATCCCTTTGGGAGATGACGCAATTCAGCAGCTTTGTCCCCGAAAGCTGGATCATCCGCAGCGGCATTACCCAAGGCCTGGGCCTCGGCTTCATTTTCGTGCCGCTCAGCACCATTGCCTTCGCTACGCTTGACGCTAAATACCGCACCGAGGCCGCAGGGCTGTTCAGTCTGATGCGAAACATGGGCAGCAGCATTGGTGTTTCGATCGTAGTGACACTGCTCGGCAAAAGCATTCAGACCAATCATTCCTATCTGGCAGAACATATCACGCCGTACAATACCGGCCTTGCCACGCACTTCATGCCGCAGGCTATGGGCAACATGACGGCGGCCCTGACGTTGCTGGATGCCGAGATCAACCGGCAAGCGGCGACGATTGGATACATCAATGATTTTGCCCTAATGATGTGGGTCGTTATTCTCGCAATCCCATTGGTGTTCCTGCTGCGTAATCCGCATCGGCGCGAAGACGAAGAAATGCCCGCGATGATGGCGGATTGAAAGGAGTCGTATGACAAACACACCACAAGCATCACTGTGCCCCCTAAGCGCGCTTGTCGCCGTTAGCGTGTTAGTTACAGGTTGCGCCGCCGGTGAGAACTACAGTAGGCCAGCAGTTGAAACGCCGAGGCTTTGGCATGCTTCCGAAGCACACACACTGCCGTCACAGGTGGCCGAGGGCAATAGCGCAGCAATTGAGGATGTGCAGCCCTGGTGGAGCGGCTTTCAGGACGAAACCCTTTCAGGACTTATAGATCGAGCGCTTACAAACAACCACAACCGAAGAGTCGCGGAAGCCCGAGTGCTGGAAGCCCGTGCCATCCGGCAGACCACCGCATCGGCCCTCTATCCGCAGGTGGGAGCCACCGGCGCGGCCAGCCGCGGCAATAACTTCGGAGTGCCGACAGAAAGTCCGGCGTCACTTTACCGGCTGGGCTTCGACGCGTCCTACGAGGTGGATTTCTTCGGCGGCAACCAGCGCCGGGCGGAAGCGGCGGACGCCGATGTTGAGGCAAGCGAGGCGGGGTACAGGCATATCGGCGTGACGCTGGTGGCGGAAGTTGCCAGTGAATACATTGCCTTCCGGCAGTTCCAGCACCTGCTCGACTTGACCCGCAAGACCGTCAATTCCCAACGGAAGCTTCATGAAATCACGCGCGCGAAGAAAGAGGGAGGAACAGTCAGCGACTTCGATGTCAGCCAATCGCTGACCCTGCTGAAGACCACCACTGCCCGCATCCCGGAAATTGAGCGGCAACTGGAAGCAACCGGCTATCGTCTTTCTACCCTTCTCGGGGAAGTGCCTGGCGCCATTCATGCTGAGCTCAGGGAGGTGAAACCCGTGCCGGTCGCTCAAGCCTTGGTGGTCCTGGATTCGCCAGTGGAAGTCATCAGAAGAAGGCCCGATATTCAAAGCGCCGAACGCACGTTAGCCGCCGCCACCGCGCTCACGGGAGCCGCAATCAGTGAAATGTACCCGAGAATAACGCTGTCGTCTCTGTTCGGCATCCAAAGCACCAGCCTTACCGGTGGCGGTGGTGTCTGGTCACTTGGGGCGTCTATGTTCGCTCCGTTGATCAATTTCGGGCGGATCGAAGGGCAGATACGAGCTTCCGAAGCAAGGCAAGCGCAAGCGTTCCATGCGTACACACAGACCGTCCTTGAGGCACTGAGCGAAGTGGAAACCGCGCTCTCCAATATCAACAAGGAGAATCGGACAAGGCATTCCCTTCAGGAAGCGGCGGATAGCGCCTCAAGGACTGTCAGCGCATCGCGGATTCGTTACCAGACTGGCGCGACGGACTTTTCGGAGGTCCTGCAATCGGAGCAGCAACTCTATGACGTCAAAATCCAACTGGCTACATCTGATGCCAGGGTCAGCGCATATATGATAACGCTGTGCAAGGCGCTTGCGCTCAATATGTAACTGACTACGCTGTTCTTTCCGTTCCGGCACTGACTATCTGGACGGGCTGATCAATCGAATCGAAGGCAGTATCGTTCTTTTCAATGCTCGCCCAGATTCTCCAAGATTCGTTTCAGCAATTCACGAAGCGCGTCGATCTCTTCCGGACTCAAACCTTGTACCGCGCGAGCACAGACTCGCGCCGAGCATTCCACAACCGTCTCGCCGATTTCCTCCGCACAATGATTGAGACGAATCAGCTTTCGACGGCGGTCTGACCGATCAGCAATGCGGGCTCGATCCTGAGCAAACGCGCTAGCTGACACTGCGACAGGTTCTCCTTCTTCCGAAGCCAGCCGAGTACCTGAGACTGCCGGATAGTGACGCCATACGGCGCAAGTTCAGCATTCAGGGCCTGTTGGTAAGCGCGAGTCGTTTGCGTGAGCGCATACCCAATGTCCTGCGCCGCGTCATATTCGCGAACTCGACGGTGCGACGACTTTGGTTCAGGTACCGCCATCCGAACTTCCTTCAGGCGTCATTTTTCTAGGATAGCTCACGGCCTGCATGGTATTATACACTCTCGCCAATCGTCCTGCGGAAACGCGACAACGCGAGGCTGAACAGCACCGTGCCGATCAGCGCCAGGGCGACGAATTGCGGCCACACAACGTCCAGCCCCGCACCCCGGTACAGGATCGCCTGGGCGAGCATGACGAAATGGGTGTTCGGCGCCGCCAGCATCACCTGCTGCACGATCTCCGGCATGCTCTCCCGCGGCGTGGTTGCACCGGAAAGCATCTGTAGCGGCAGGAGGATGAGCATCAACAGCAGGCCGAACTGCGGCATCGACCGCGCCAGTGTGCCCAGGAAGATGCCCATCGACGTAGTGGCGAACAGGTGAAGCGCGGTTCCCGCCAGAAAGAGTGCGAACGATCCCTGGAGCGGAACCGCGAGCATCCCCTGCACTACGGCAGTCAAGGAAATGCTGCTGGCGACCAGCACCACCAGCGCGATCGCCCAGACCTTGCTGGTCATGATCTCGAAGGGGGTCACCGGCATCACCAGCAGATGCTCGACCGTTCCATGTTCACGTTCGCGAATGAGGGCCGCCCCGGTGAGCACGATCGAGAGCATGGTGATGTTGTTGATGACCTGCATCACGGCCGCAAACCAGGATTTGTTCAGAGTGGGATTGAAGCGTACCCGCAAGGCGAGGTCTACGGGAGGAGCGGTCGCGTCGCGATACCGCTGGGCGAAAGTGCGGACCTCATCGGTGATGATCGTCTGGATATAACCGCTGCCGACAAACGCCTGGCTCATGCGCGTGGCATCGACATTGAGCTGGATGGCGGGTCGGCGTCCGGCGAGCAGGTCCCTTTGGAACTCGGGCGGAATCACGAGTGCGAAGGTATCCAGGCCAGCGTCCATGCGGGCATCCATCTCGGCCTGCGTGATCAGTTCCGGCGGCAGAAAGTAGGGAGGATAGAAGGCGCTGGCGATGCGTGCCGACAGGGGGGAGCGGTCCTCGTCGACAATGGCGATAGGAGCCTTGTTCAACGTCTCGGGGATGGCGGTGGCTCTCGTATAAATCGACAGCGTGAAGGCGTAGACGATCAGCACGAGCATGATTGGGTCGCGCCATAGGCTGCGCAGCTCCTTGATGCCCAGATGGAAGATGTTGGCGGCGCGCATGGCTCAATGCTCCTGCTTGCGGAGCAGCACCGCAGTCAACACCAGCAGAATCGGCGCAGCCAACAACAGCGGGATGAATGACACCGCCAGGTCGGAAAAATCCAGTGCCTTCGAGAAGGCGCCGCGGGAAATCGTCACGTAATGCGTGGTGGGATACAGTTCTCCAATGATCCTGCCGGTTCCCTCCAACGAGGACACCGGGTCGATGATCCCCGAGTATTCCGTTGCGGGGAGGATGGTCAGCACGGCAGTGCCGAAGATGGCGGCGATCTGGCTGCGCATGAAGGTGGAAATCAGCAGCCCCACGGCAGTGGCGGCGGAGACGTACAACAACGTCCCGGTCGCCAGTGTCAGGAAGCTCCCCGTCAGCGGCACGCCGAAGACGGTCACCGCCAGCAGGACCAGGAGCAGGAAGTTGAGCATGGCCAGCGCGATGTAGGGGAGTTGCTTGCCGATCAGGAACTCCAGCCGGGTCGCCGGCGTCACATAGAAGTTGATGATCGAGCCCAGTTCCTTCTCACGCACCACGCTGAGCGCCGTAAGCATCGCGGGGATCAGCATCAGCAACAGGGGAATGACCGCCGGAACCATCGCCACTAGGCTCTTGATGTCCGGGTTGTAGCGAAAGCGCGTCTCGATATTGGCCAGACGGCCCCCCGCCGTACGCCAGGGCGTTTGCGACCCTTGCTGGGAAAGCCAGTGGGCATGCATCCCCTGAACGTAGCTGCGGACGGTCTCGGCGCGCTGGGGCATGGCTCCGTTGACCCAGACGCCGATCTGCACCTGGCGGCCGCGGGCCAGATCGCGGGCAAACCCAGGAGGAATCTCAAGGGCCAGGCTCAACTCGTCGGAGCGCATCCGCCGATCGAGATCGGCATAGTCGCTGATCGGTTCGTGTTCGATGAAGTAGCGGGAACCGGCCAGGTTCAGCACGTAATCGCGGCTGGTCGTGGTCTGATCGCGATCAAGGACAGCGAAGGCGAGGTCTTCCACGTCGAGGCTGATGCCGTAGCCCATGACGAACATGAGAATCACGCTGCCGAGCAGGGCCAGCGTGCCCCGGATCGGATCTCGGCGCAGTTCCAGCGCCTCGCGGCGGGCGAAACTGAACATCCGCCGAAAATCGAAGCGACTCAGACGGGGGCCTTGGGGTCCGTGATGTGCCTGGCGTGCGGAAGGACCCGTCGAAAGGCCAGTCGCCGTTGCTTCGGCGCCGCTGGCCGTCTCCTCCTGGAGGGCATCCTCCAGATACCGGATGAACGCATCGTTGAGTGATTCAGCGCCGCGTTTTTCGATCAGCGCCGCCGGAGTATCGCTGACGAGGACGCGGCCAGCATGCATCAGCGAGATGCGGTCGCAGCGCTCGGCTTCGTTCATCAAGTGGGTCGAGATGAAGATCGTGACTCCATCCCGACGGGCGAGCTCGACCAGCGTCTGCCAGAAGCCGTCCCGAGCCACCGGATCGACGCCCGAAGTTGGCTCGTCAAGGATCAGTAGCTCAGGCTGATGGATCAGCGCCACCGCCAGAGAAAGTCGCTGACGCTGGCCAAGGGGGAGATTGTTCGGGAGCACGTCCGCGACCGTAGCCAGATCAAAGCGTTCGATCATCCCCTGCACGCGAACGGGTATCTCGTCCGCGGGCAACCGGAACAGTCTGGCGTGCAGTTTGAGGTTCTGGCGGACTGTCAATTCGGAATAGAGAGAGAAGGACTGGGACATGTAGCCCACGCGGCGGCGCGTTTCGAGGTCACGGGGGTCGACAGGCTGGCCGAACAGCCAGGCCTCCCCTTCGCTGGCCGGCAGCAGTCCCGTGAGCATTTTCATTGTCGTCGTCTTGCCGCAGCCGTTCGACCCGAGGAAACCGAAGATCTCGCCGCGGCGGATTTCGAAGTTGACGTGATCGACGGCGACGAAGTTCCCAAAGCGCTTGGTCAGGTTCTCAGCCTTGATGGCGACCTGGTCGTCCGTTTCATCGCGCGGAGGGATTTCGACGATCCGGTGACTGCGGCGTTTCTCTTCGGGGAGCAGGGCGATAAAGGCCGACTCCATTGATGCCGCGCCCGTTCGCCGCAGGAGTTCTCCAGGGGAGCCGGTGTCGAGCACCCGACCGGCGTCCATCGCCACGAGCTGGTCGAATTCTTCCGCCTCCTCCATGTACGCGGTCGCGACAAGGATGCTCATCCCCGGCCTGCCGGAGCGGATTTGCCCGATGAGTTTCCAGAATTCACGTCGCGACAGCGGATCGACGCCGGTGGTGGGTTCGTCCAGGATCAAGACATCGGGATCATGAATGAGCGCGCAACACAGGCCGAGCTTTTGCTTCATGCCTCCCGAGAGATTGCCTGCCGGCCGATGGGCGAATGGGGCCAGACCGGTGCTTTGCAAGAGGTCTCCGATCCGCCGCTCGCGCTCGCTTCGGCCGTGGCCGAACAATCGACCGAAAAAGTCGATGTTCTCGAACACGGACAGCGTGGGATAGAGGTTTTTTCCCAAGCCCTGGGGCATGTAGGCGATGCGCGGAGCGACGGCGCGGCGGTGCCGGGCGTCGCTCATGTCCCCATCGAGGACTTCGACCTTCCCGGCTTGGACCGCTCGCGCACCGGCAATCAGCGACAAGAGGCTGGATTTGCCGACTCCATCGGGACCGATCAGCCCAACGAGGGTTCCCGCCCTCACTTCAACGTTGACGGTATCCAGCGCCACCGTCTTGCCATACCGCAAAGCGACGTCCCATACGCGCACCACCGGGCGCGAATCAACGGCGTTGGAATCCAGGCGAAACGAATCGGTGCTCATCGGTCGGGCAGTCTGATCTGCAACCAGACTGGCCAGGGAGCCTGCTCGTCGAGGCGAACATAGGCCATTCCCGGCAGGCCGGTTTTCACGCTACGGATATATTGCTGAAGCATCTCGGGGGCGATCTTGGCTTTGACGCGAAACATCAACTTCTGGCGCTCTTCCGCCGTCTCCACCGTCTTGGGTGTGAACTGGGCGACATCGGCCACAAAGGAGACCTTGGCGGGAATGACATACTGGGGAGCGGCGTCGAGCACCAACCGGACTTCAGACCCCATCGCGACCCGGCCGGCCTCGGCCGTAGGCAGGAAGAACGTCATGTACACGTCGCCGACATCCAGCAGATTCAAGACGATCCCACCGGGATTGAGCACCTCACCAGGCTGAGCCACCCGATATTGCACGCGGCCGTCGCGGGGCGCCTTGAGCTCGCTGTCGTCAATGTCGGCCTGAATCCGGTCGATCGCGGCCTGCTGCGCTTCCCCGGAAGCTTCCGCTCCGATGACCTGGGAATTCGCGGTGAGAATGGCCGCTTCCGCCGCCGCGACCTGGGCTTTTGCCGCATTCAATGCCGCCACTGCCCCATGATCGCCCGCCCGGTCGTCGTCGAGTTGCTGCTCGCTCGTGGCATTCTGCTTCGCCAGGGATTCCGTTCGCTCAACCCGTTTTTTCGCCACGTCGCGTTCAACCTCACGTTGGGCGACCACCGCGTCCGCTGCCGCTTTTTCGCTTTCCCGCTGAGTCACCTGGCTGTGTGCAACGGCGACCGAACTCTTCGCCTGCCGGAGTTGCGCCTGAGCCTCCCGCAGTTGAGCCTCGAGGACGGCGGTATCCATGCGCGCCAGTACGTCGCCGGCCTTGACGAACTCTCCCTCGTCCACCAGCAAGGCTGTCACGCGCCCGGCCGTCTTCGCCGCCACGTCGATTTCGACTCCCTCGATGCGACCGTTGGCGCTCGCAAATCCCGCCCCCAGGTCCATCCGATCCCCGGCGAACCAGGCCACATATCCGGCGTATCCCCCGGCGGCAATCGCCAGACCAAAGAGCAGCCACGGCCATTTCTTGTTCCAATTGTTTTTCATCGGGTCGCCTCTTCACTCCGCCGCGCCAACCAGGAGTGGTTCCATCAACGGCGAATCCCAGCAACCGACATTTGCCTCATTTGTACTCATCCACTCACATGGGTTGCTTGAGCAAACAATGCCGGCGACATGCCTTCCCCCAATCTGTAACGAAGTTAGCGTCGCCAGCGACTGCAAACAGGGCTTGAGTTCGCTCCATTGGGCGTCTGACAAGGCAGGAAGCCAGATGTGAATCCTTGCGTTTGGGTCGAACATCTGCCCGCCGTTAAGTCCGAACACGACCGGCAGGGTGCGCCCGTCAGACGGATATGAGACGGCGATGCGACCTCCGCACGAGGTGACGCGCGCCAGTGCTTTGGCGTTTAACGCTCGCCGATTCAACCGCGCAAACAGTCTCCCTGCGAACACAAGCGGCGAGCGCAATGCAGCACATACTCCGACACGAGTCATCCCAAGGGCCTCCTTTCCGGATCGACCATTGCACAAAATCCTCTTCGCCGTCAACTTTTAGTGTTCTTGCGGCCCGGTTCACCCTTGTGAAGCACACGCTTCGGGATCATGCCTCACCTTCCCCACTATTGCCACGGTGCTCTGGGAAGACTTCGATTCTGACATCGATTTCCTCGGCGAAAGCGCTATGCGTGAACCGGACGCCCCACGGGACCAGCACATAGTTCCAGCCCCTCAAATCCCATCCTCGGAGACTTTGGAGGGCTGGCGCATCGATGGCTTCGACCACCTCGGCCGTTACCTCCATCGAGGTCAGTAGGATTTTGAGTTCGTCAGGACTCATTCGTCATACCTTGAAACCTTCCAATCGGTCGAACATCGAACCAGAGTAGTGCCCCGCCGAAGAAGAGGCGCCTCCTCACCGACCATGCGACGTACTGCGCCGCATCAGCTTGCTTTGGCCGTCTCAAGCGATTCCATTGCGGCCGCTACCTGCGGCTCTTCCTCTTCACACTCTTCTTCGACTTCCTGGTCTGCCAGATGAATCGGTTTGGCTTCCTCGTCCTGCTGGGCTGGACCTCCCAGGAGGCGTCGCACACCGCCGCTTAGGTCATCCATCAGGCTGTACACCACCGGGATGACCACCAGCGTCAGCAGCGTCGATGTGAGCATTCCTCCGATCACGCAGGCACCTAATGGCTGGCGGGTCTCCGATCCAGCCCCCAGGCCGATCGCAATCGGGATCATGCCGGCGATGGTGGAAAAGGCGGTCATCAGAATCGGGCGGAGCCGCACTGGCCCCGCCGTTAACAGCGCTTGGTTCTTCTCCATTCCATGCTCGCGGCGGAGCAGGTTCGTGTAGTCCACCAGCAGGATGGCGTTTTTGGTCACCAGTCCCATCAGCATCACCATGCCGATCATGCTGTAGATGTTCAGAGTCAGCCCGGTGAGCACCAGGGCACCCAGTGCGCCTCCGATCGACAACGGCACCGAAATCATGATGGTGACGGGGTGAATGAAGCTCTCGAATTGGGACGCCAGCACCATGTAGATCAGGACGATCGCCAGAAGGAGCGAGAAAATGATACTGGCGAACGATTCGGCCATCATGTCGCCAGCACCGGTGAATGCACTGACCACTCCCGGCGGAAGCCCGATTTCGCGTTCAATGGACAGCACGTCCGTCATGGCGGCCCCAAGCGGCTTAAAACCCTCCAGGTTGGCCATGATGGTGACTTGTCGCTGCCGGTTCTGCCGGTCGATCTGCACCGGGCCGGTGCCTTCCTCGACGTCAGCGAGTTGACGGAATTCAACCAAACGTCCACCCCGGGTTCGCACGGGCAGCGCCGCAATCGCCTCGGAGCGGTCGCGATCGCCTTCCGCCAGGCGCACGCGGACGTCGAAGCTCTCGCCCCCTTCCTCGAATGTGCTGACCGGCCGACCGCCCACGAGCGTCTGGACGGCCCGTCCCAGTTTTTCGATGTCGATGCCCAGATCGGCCGCCCGGTCGCGGTCGGGCAGGATCGCCACCTCCGGCTTGCTGGAGTCATACGTCAGGTTAACGTCCACAATGCCGGGAACCTCTCGCATCCGTTGCGTGACCTGCAAGGCCGTCTTTTCAAGCTGAGCGATATCCGTCCCGCGCAGGTTGTATTGCAGCGGCGCCGAACGGAATCCGCCCCCCGAAACCCGCGGGATGTATTCGACGCTGATTTTGGAGTGGCCGAGATCCTCCACACTTTGTCGGGCCATTGCCATGATTTCATGCTGGCTGAGCGTCCGCTCCGACTTGTCCGGGAGTTGGACCAGAATCATGCCGTAATTCACCCGGCCTTCCTGGCCGGCTCCAATGGTCGTGTACAGGTTCGCGACGTTCGGCAGTTCCCACAGCCGACGCTCCACTTCTTCGAGAATCCGGCTGGTTCGATCAATGGACGAGCCGAGCGGCGTCTCGACCTGCACGTTGAACTGCCCCTCGTCCTGCGAGGGCGAGAACTCGGTCCCGATCAAGGGCAGGAGCATGATGCTGCCAGCGAACACACCGATTGCCAGGGCCGATACCAACCAGCGGCGCCGCAACGCAAACCGGAGCGTCGCGCCGTACAGCCATTCCATGCCCGTGAAGAATCGTTCCACGACATTGAATAGTCGCCCGTGTTGAGGGGTGACTTTCAGCACCCGCGAACAGAGCATCGGCGAAAGCCAGACGGCGATGAACGTCGAAACCACCACCGCGAATGTGACGGTCATCCCGAACTCGTAGAAGAATCGCCCGACCAGCCCATCCATGAACGCGACCGGGATGAACACGGCCACAATGGCGAGCGAGGTCGCGATGACTGCAAAGCCAATTTCCTTCATGCCGGCGATGGCAGCCTCGACGCGGGACTTCCCCTGCTCCATGTGCCGAAACGCATTCTCCAGCACAACGATGGAGTCGTCGATGACCATGCCGACCGAGATGCTCAACGCCAGAAGCGACATCATATTTAGAGTGAAGCCAAAGGCGAGCATGAAGGCATACGTGGTGACGATCGTCGTCGGAATGGTGACGGCCGCCACGAAGGCGCCGCGCCAACTCCGCAGGAACAGCAGAATCACCAATACGGCCAGAACGCCACCCCGCAGCAGTTCGCCCTGGGCTTCGTTGACACTGTCTGCCACGAACAGAGACAAATCCTGTGTCATCGTCAGCTCGTACCGGTCGGGGAGGTTGGATTCGACGTTGGCCAGCCGTTTCTTCACCTCCGTGGCGACCGCCAGCATATTCTCACCCGACTGTCGGCGGACTTGCAGGGAGACTGCCCGCTGACTGTTGAGTCGTGACAGACTGCGGAAGTCTTCCATTCCGTCTTCAACCGTGGCAACGTCCTTCAGGCGAATGGGCGTTCCCTGACGATGCGCCACGACAATGTTCTCGAAGTCCGCAGGCCTTTCGATGCGTCCCTTGGTCTTGACGACCAATTCGCGAGCGTTTGTCTCGACGCGACCGCCTGGATACTCGACATTCTCCTTTTCGATCGCCTCCACCACGTCCGAAGCTGTCAAGGCATAACCGCGCAGATCGTCCACGCGCAGCCAGATGCGGATTTCGCGGTCGCGGCCTCCCACGACTTCCACGGCACCGACACCGTCCACGCCTTCAATCTGGGGTTTGATCACATTGTCCGCGTATTGCGTCAGCTCGCGGATCGAATCCGTCCCCGCCAGCGTAATCGACATGATCGGGGCCGAATCGGGGTCGAACTTCTCGACGACCGGGGGGTCGATCCCCTTCGGCAGGTCAGCCCGGATCGCCGCGACTTTATCCCGCACATCCTGGGCGGCAATGTCGATGTTCCTCCCCAATTCAAACTCAACAAACGTCATCGACAAGCCAGTCACGCTCTCGCTGCGCAGCGACTTGATGCCGCTGATCGTATTGACCGCCTCCTCGATCGGCTCGGTGACATCCGTTTCGATGGTTTCCGGATCGGAACCTTCATAGAACACCGAGACCGTAACGATCGGAAAATCGACGCTGGGAAACAGGTCCACGCCGATTCGGCTGTACGCCACGAGGCCGAACACGACCATTGCGGCGACGACCATCGTCGAAAAGACGGGCTGCCTGATTGAAATTTCGGAAATCTTCATCAGCGGCTCCCTCCCGGCACACCGGCGGCCAATACTTGCTCCTGGTCCCGATGCGAAACGAGTCGCTCTGATTCACCGGATTGAACCCGCATGCCGTCAGCCAGCACCGCAGGATCCTGGAGCACGATGCGGTCGCCCTCCGATAATCCATCAATGATTTCTGTGATCCCGTCTCCCTGCAGTCCCACGCGGACGACCCGCTGTGAGACTCGCTGAGATTCCGCGTTGTAAATGAACACCTGGGGTTGCCCCCCGGAGTACACGAGACTTGGCGTCGGGATAACGAGAGCGTCGGGCGCCGAGTCGATCTCAAACGCCACCTTCACGAATTGCCCTGCGTTGAACTTCCGTTCGTGATTCTCAACCGCCACACGGACACGAATCGTCCGCGTCTCGTGGTCTACCTTTTCATTGACGAGCACAATCAGCCCGCGCACGGGATCGACGGCTCCCGCAGCCTCGACCTGTACCCAATCCCCGATTTTGACTCGCCCCAAGTAACGCTCCGGAACGCCAACTTGCACAACGACGAGACTCAAGTCCATCAGTTCCATCAGTTCCACGCGAGGCTGCGATGTCAACCGTTCCCCCTCATCGACGAACCGGTCTACGATGACCGCGTCATAGGGTGCCCGGATCACCGTCTTTTTGAGGCGATCTTCCTTGATCCGCACTTCCGCCTCGGCCTGGCTGACCAGAGCCTGCGCCACGGCAATCTGCGCCTCGGTTGGTCCGGCTTCGGCTTCGGCCAGATCGGCTTCCGCCCGTTCCACCGCAGCCCGTGCCGATCGAAGCTCTGCCCGCACGCGTCCAAATTCCTGCTGAGAAGTAGCCCGCTGGTCAATCAGCGATTCCATCCGCTTGAAATCCGATTGGTTGCGTTCCTCACGGGCCAGGGCCTCCTCGCGGGCCGCCTTCAGACGGCGGATCTCTTCGGGCCTCTTCCAGGCGAGAAGGTCCTCCAGATCCCTTTGGGCCTTCTGCCAGCTTGCTTTGGCGGCAGCCAACTCCAACTCGTATTCCGTAGGATCGAGATGAATGAGAATGTCATCCTGAGCGACCGGCTGCCCGAGGTCGAGGCCCAGGTTTTCGGAATACTTGCGTCCCTCAATCTCGACTTCGATTTTGCGCGGCGACCGGGGAATGGATTGAATCATGCCATCGACTTCGGCTACCACCATCGTCCGCCGCCGTGGAAGAAAATTGCCGGTCAGTTCCAGCGTCTTGGCGACCGTGCCCCGCTGGACGCTCACCAATTCGACCGCCATCGCCGGAATCTCCTTCCGGGTAGTGGCCTCGTGCGCCAGTGCGCCTTGTGGCGCATTGGAAACCCAATGAAGGGCCGCCAGGGCCAGCGCGCCTATGCCAGCAAGGACGATCAGCGTCGTCAGGACCCGTCCTGTCCATTTTCCCATATTATCCCACCTTTCCGAGAGGTTTTATTCGCGCGAGTTATTCGACGGACGGAGTTTCGCGACCGACGAGCAGGCCATGAAACACCATGTCCAAGATGGTGTCGCTTTGACTGGACAGCGTTGCCTTACGCCCTGAGAAGTAGTTGGTGAACATCGTCCCGTATACCACGTCGGAAACGAATTCGGTGATCCGCTCCACCGGGATATCACGCACGACTCCGTCTTGTATCAACTCGCGGAATAACGCTTGCCACGGAGCCATGTTGGCGTCGCGGTGTACGAAATAGGTTGGCTTCTTCCGGTCCCGAAAATGAGCACGTTCATGAATCAGCAATTCGACGATTTCCGGGTGCTCGTCGAAGAAGGCCAGGTAGGCGCGAACACCTTCGGCAATCCGCTCCAGCGGTTGCTCCACGCCGGCGATTGCGGCATCCACCGCACTCTTGAGTCGCCGCATCCCGTGATCGACGGCCGCCAGAAAAAGCTCTTCCTTGCTAGGGAAGTAACGGTAAACTGTCCCCTTGCCGACGCCCGTTTTGTTGGCGATCTCCTGGACATCCGCCGCCGCGAACCCGTTCTCCGAGAACACGGCCGTCGCGGCGTCGAGGATTTCCGCACTGCGACGCTCCTGCAGCTCGGCGTCAGGGGGACGCCCCACCGGACGGTGACTTTTTGAGGCGACTGGCATGGACAGGAATCTCCCGAGGCACTATTTTGTTAACGGACTGGTCCGTCCGAGAATAAGTATTGTACCGGCTGCCGAAGTTGCGTCAATCCCAGCTTTCTGAAGCGTGAGCTGGCTGCGCAGGCCAGCCGGGGCCTTCAGCGGCCCCGCCTCCCTAACGCCGTTCAACAAATCCCGACCAGAGGAGATGGAATCAATGTCGAAGTGGCTCGTCGTACTGTCATTCGTTGCCGGGGCCGCGCTGTCCTGGGGCGTCTACGTTCCCGTCGTCCACCGGGCCGCGTTCGAGTTGAAGAGCAACCTGCGGGCGTTTATGTTCGTCGGCTCGGCATATTTCATCGTCGCCGTGCTGATCCCGGCCTTCTTCATCTTCGTGGCCAAGTCCGATCCCACTGTGAAGCCCGGAACCGTCCCGAATTTTCAACTGCACGCATCGCTCTGGGGCTTGGCCGCGGGAATGGCCGGTGCAATGGGCGCGTTATGCGTCATCTTCGCAACGACCAAAGCCGGACCGGGAGCCGCCATCTTCGTGGCGCCTCTGGTCTTCGGGGGCGCGCCAATCATCAACACACTGGCGACGATCTACTACTTTCACCCCACGAAGACCGCGCCCGACTGGCGCTTCTTCGCCGGTCTGGTTCTCGCGGTCGCCGGTGCGTCAATGGTGCTGATCTATAAGCCCGTGGACAAGCCACATGGGCCAGCACGATCGGCTACCGATACTTCGCCCGTCGAACTTCACCACGCCGTCGAGCATTGACGAGCGCGGGAAACGCCGGGGAGCTTACTGGTCGTTGCCAGGGCACGTCGGGGGTCGCAGCCAATGACAGGGCGCAAGCGGAACGCACTTGTACCACGCATTTGTCATTGGACGACACGGCGATGGCGGCGGCTTGGGGCAGTAGTCATCCGGACAGAAGGACATTTCCGGGCACGGCAAAACCAGGCACGGTTTGGGGCAGTACGTGTCAGGACAGCAACTAGAAACCGGAGAGACGCAGGGCGCTGGTTTGCGGATGTAATCGTCGGGGCAACACAATGGGCAATGGCCTACGCCGCCGAGGGCCTTGCTCGGCGGAGCCTTTGCAACGCAAGACCACTCATTGGCAGACGTGATCGCCGGCCCTGCCGTCAATAGGGCGACCACAATCAATCCGGCAATGCGTGCCGCGAGAATGGTTCGCCGGGCCTTCGTTTTCGGTTCGACGTTCATTCTTCTGTCCCTTCCATTTCTGGCACTGGTCGTGGCGCGGGCAGCATTTCAGGTGCGGGTGGCAACGGCGGGTCGCCGGGCAACTCAGACGAGGGTATTCCACCCATCGAGGGATCAAGCCGGATTTCCCAGCCGCCGCCCAATGCCCGGTAGAGATCGACCAGGCTTTGTGCCGCATTGCCCCGGGCGATGGCCAACAACTCTTGCTGGTTGAGGAGCAACTGCTGAACGGTGAACAGGCGGTTGAAGTCGATCTCGCCCTCCCGGTATTTGACCTGAGCCACACGTTCGGCTTCGCGTGCCTGCTTAGCGCTCTCTTCCCGCACGCCCACCTGGTCCGTGAAATGCAGATACGCAACGATGGCATTCTCCGCTTCTTCGTTAGCTTGCAGCACGGTCTGTTGATAATTGGCGACGAGCTGCTGGAATCGAGCATCTTGAACGCGAATGTTATTGAGCAGCCGACCGTAGTTGAGCACGTTCCAGCGCAGCGACGGCCCGATTGTGCCTCCGAAGGCACTGCTCTTGAAGACATCACTGAATTGAGCGGCTTCCCAGCCCATTGTGCCATTGATCGAGATATGCGGGTACAGTTCGGATTGAGCGATTCCGATTTCCGCGCTTTGCGCAGCCACGAGTCGTTCCGCTCGTCGAACGTCCGGTCGGCGCCAGACCAGATCGGCAGGAACGCCCACTGCCACCGTGTCCGGGGCGGTGGGAATCGCAGCGGGTCCGTCCAACAGGTAATTGAGATCGTGCGGCGGCATGCCCATGAGGACCGCCAACCGGTTCTGAGCCTGTCGTCGCTGAATCTCAAGAGCTTCAACCGTCGCGAGCGTGTTGCCCAGATTCGCCCTGGCTTGCGGCGTGTCAAGCTCGCTTTCGGCTGCCATAGCTTTTAGTCGAGCCTCTGCCACCCGGACGCTCTCAGATTGCAACTCCGCATTCTCACGGGCCACTTCCAGCTGCTGCTCAATTGTGCGAAACTCGACGTAAGTTCTTGCCACTTCGCCGATTAAGAGGACCAGAGCATCGTCGAATTCTTCCACCGAGGCGTTCAGCCGTGCGTCGGCGCCCTCAATGGCGCGGCGGTATCGACCCCAGAAGTCCAACTCCCAGGCGAGACTGCCGCCCACTCGCCAATTGCTGAATTGAGGCGAGGAGAGATTCGCAAACGGCGACCCCGGAGGAATTGACGGAAAGAGCGCCGTTTCGGTGCTGCGTTGCGTGCGCGTGTAATCCGCCTCCACCTGCTGGAGCTGCGGAAAGATGTTTCCTACCACAACGCCCCGCTGTGCTTGGACTTCAGCCACTCGAAAGCCGGCTTCTCGCAGGGTGATGTTCTGCTGATACGCCGTCTGCACGAGGCCATTCAAGGCAGGGTCCTCAAAGACCGTCCACCACGCCCGGTAGTCCCCCGGCACGCTTGCGATTCGAGGGTTCTGCGAGTCGATCCATTCGTCGGCCACCGGCGCGGCAGGCCGTTTATAATTGGGGCCAACCTTGAACCTGTTGTGGACGTATTCGCGCGCTCCGGTGCAGCCCGTCGCGCAGATCAGAGTCAGCACGCCCATCGCCACAAGGGCGGCGAGTCGCCGTGAACGTACAGCCATCTTTCGGTCCTCCGTGACCAATCACTCATCCGCCCATCGCCCAAGTTGAAATGGTTTGCGCGAAACGGTCGACAAATTAGCGGACTGAACAGTCCGCAAAGTAGTTATCGGCGAAGTCGTCGCTTATCTTGATACAACCCATGCTATCGGAGCGACTATATCGCGGGTTGCAACGGTCATTCCGGTCTTGACGGGCATTTGGTCCGATTTTTGACGGACCAGTCCGTCTTGAAACGTCGCCCCGGCAGTGGTACATTGCTGACGGACTAGTCAGTCAGGAGGTTTCATGAACGCCACCCAGAACAGCCGCGGGCGACCCGTTGACGAGGAACTGTGGGGCCGCCGGAGCGGCGAAATCCTCGACGTGGCCGCCACGCTCTTTGCGGAACGTGGTTACGCGGGTGCCGACACCCAGGAGTTGGCCGATCGCGTCGGCGTCGGAAAAGGAACGCTGTACCGGTATTTTCCCAGCAAGAGGGATCTGTTCCTGGCGGCGGCCGACCGCGCCATGCGGCGACTCCGCGAGTGCCTCGATGCCGCCGTAGCCAGTCGCGACGATCCGCTGGAGCAGATTGCCGCAGCGATTGAAGCCTTCCTTGGGTTTTTCGACGAACACCCTGAATTCGCCGAACTCCTGATCCAGGAACGCGCCCTGTTTCGTGATCGCAAAACGCCCACCTACATCGAGCACCGCGAGAAGAATCTTGCACGATGGCAGCAGTTGTACCAGGCTCTCATCGAAGCGGGGCGAGTGCGCGCCATGCCAGTTCATCGCATCACATCGGTCATCAGCGACCTTATTTACGGAACCATGTTCACAAACCACGTTGCCGGCCGGCAGAAAGCGTTGCGCGAGCAGGCCGACGACATTGTCGATATCGTCTTCTGCGGGATTCTCTCTGATTCCGAGCGAAGACGCTGGGAGGGGAACCGATGAGCCGAATCACCAGGACAATTTCGCCGATCATTCGCCGAACCGACGACGTCGGGCGAGACGCCCACACTACGGCCGATCGGGTCTGGCCCGGTCGCCTTCGATCGGCCGGGCTGTTGGCAGGAGCCCTGGTCATCTTCGCCGGATGCCAGCGTGGCGAGCGGCCGGGCCCTGCGGCAGCCGCGCCACCCCCGCCAAAGGTGCTCGTGAGCCATCCGGTCGAGCGCCCGCTGGCCGAGACACGCGAATATACAGGGCATCTCGAAGCTGTCGAGACGGTCTCTATCCGGGCGCGGGTGCGCGGCGTCTTGCAGAAGATCCACTTCGAAGAAGGAGCCGAAGTGGAACAAGGAGCGTTGCTCTACGAGCTTGATCCCAGCGAGTATCAGGCGGCGGTCGACGAAAAGGCAGCCGACATCGCGCGCCTCGAAGACGAGTTGCGGCTTGCTGAGTCCGAAGCGAAGCGCTCATCGGAGCTATACGAACAGAAAGCGACTTCCAGAGAAACATGGGAGTCGAAGCAGAATAAACTGGCGGTGACGAAGGCGGAACGGGAAAAAGCCCGCGCATCAATCAAGCAGGTTGAACTCAATTTGAGTTACACGAAAATCCATGCGCCCATTTCAGGTCGTGTAGGACGTACGCTCATGACGGTGGGCAATCTCGTCGGTTACAACGAACCGACTCTGTTGACAACCATCGTTAAGATGGACCCAATTTACGTAATTTTCGAGATTCCCGAGCGGGATCTCCTGCGTTTCGAGCAGACCGACCAGGCGCAATCTTCGTCCTGGTCGCTGATGCAAGCGCCGCTGGGCATCGGCATGGAAACGGAAACGGGTTTTCCGCACGCTGGCATTATCAACTTCCGCGACAACCGCGTCGAGTCAGAAACCGGAACCGTTCTCGTTCGCGGGACGCTTCCTAATCCGGACAGGAAGCTCGTTCCCGGCTTGTTCGCCCGCATCCAGGTTCCAGTCGGCCGGCCCAAGCCGCGACTGCTCGTTCCCGAAACCGCACTCGCCGCTGACCAACGTGGCCGCTACGTGCTCGTCGTCGATACCGACGACACCGTGGAGCAACGCCCCGTGCAGATTGAAATGAACCTGGAGCACAGGGGGTTCCTGCCGATTCGCGAAGGATTGACCGCCACCGATCGGGTCATCGTGAGTGGCCTGCAAAGGGCACGGCCCGGAGCCAAAGTGACCCCGGAGTTGGTGCAGCCAGAAGAGGTTGTGCAGGTTGCAGCACCCCCTGAGGCGGCTCGGCGGAAAGTTCAGTGACAAGGGCTTCGTCTGGTGGTTTGCGCCTTCGCCCGCGGCTTGTAGTTTGCTGCTCGGTGGATGCAATGGAGTTGTTAAGGTAATCCTATGCTGTCCAAATTCTTCATCGACCGCCCCGTCTTCGCCAATGTTATCGCGATCATCACGGTGATCCTCGGCGTCGTGGCGATGTACAACCTGCCGGTCGAACAGTATCCCAAGATCACGCCACCGACCGTGCAGGTCACCACTGTGTATCCCGGGGCGAACGCCCGCGTCGTGGCGGAAACCGTGGCCGCACCCATCGAGCAACAGGTCAACGGTGTTGAAGGCATGTTGTACATGTCGTCTAACTGTTCGGCGGACGGCTCCTACGCGCTGACCGTAACCTTCGACATCGGCGTCGACCTGGACACCGCCCAGGTCCTGGTTCAAAACCGCGTCGCGATTGCCGAGCCTCTTCTTCCCGAGGAAGTACGACGCCAGGGAATCTCCGTCAAAAAGCAATCGACCGACATCATCCTGGTGATCTCGCTCGTTTCTCCAGACGAGACATTCGACAGCCTGTTCATGGCGAACTATTCGACCCTGCGGTTACGCGATGAATTGAGCCGCGTTTCAGGAGTCGGCGGCGTCGATGTTCGCGGGGGATCCGACTATAGCATGCGGGTCTGGCTCGATCCCGAGCGACTGAGCGCACGCAATTTGACAACTCAGGATGTGATCGACGCTCTGCGAGACCAAAACGTCCAGGTGGCTGCTGGCCAGATTGGCCAGGCGCCAGCACCGAAGAACCAATTGCTGCAACTTCCCGTGACAGCGCTCGGCCGGCTCAGCGAGGCCGAACAATTTGAAGATATTATTGTCAAGAAACAGCGTGGTCGGGTTACGTACCTCCGCGACGTGGCACGCGTCGAACTAGGAAGCCAATCTTACGATTCATTTAGTGTCCGCTCGGGCACCGCGGCCGTGAGTATTCTCGTTTACCAGTTACCAGGAGCAAATGCGCTGGAAGTGGCGGAAAATGTTCGCGAGTCCATCGAGCGCCTCAAGCAGGATTTCCCGGCTGGTTTGGATTACACCATTCCCTTTGACACAACCAAGTTTGTCGAGGCGGGAGTCGAAGGCGTGTACCATACGTTGATCGAAGCCGGCGTCCTCGTCCTGTTGGTGATTCTAGTCTTCTTGCACGACTGGCGGGCAGTGCTGGTTCCTGCCACGACCGTTCCTGTGACGATCATCGGCGCGTTCGCCGTCATGCCTCTTTTGGGCTTCACGGTCAACTTTCTAACGTTGTTCGGCTTAGTGCTGGCGATCGGGATCGTCGTCGATGACGCCATCGTCATCGTGGAGAACGCGGCGCACCACGTCGAGCTAGGGCTCAAGCCACGCGACGCCTCCATCAAGGCGATGGAAGAAATGACGGGGCCGGTTATTAGCATCACGCTAGTGCTTACGGCCGTGTTTCTTCCCGCGGCCTTTCTCGGCGGCATCACGGGGCAACTCTACCGGCAATTCGCCCTGACCATCACGGCGACAGCCATCCTTAGCGCAATCAACGCCCTGACCCTGAAGCCGGTGCAGTGCGCGACCTATCTTCGTCCGCTGCCTGAAAAACGCAATCTTTTCGTCCGAGCATTCAATCGAGTCTATGGCTGGGTCGAGCGCTTCTATGTGTGGCTTCTTGGCCTGTTTCTGCGCGTGGCCGTGGTCGGGATGCTGCTCTTTTTCGGGCTGATCGCCGGTACCGCCTGGTGGTATTTCTCTCTGCCAACCGGGTTCTTGCCGACAGAGGATCAGGGATACGTGTTGGTGAGCGTTCAGTTGCCTGACGGGGCATCGCAGGAGCGGACCAGGGCGGTCGTGGACAAGCTGGACAAGGTGTTTGCGGATGAACCGGCGATTGACAACTGGTTGGTTCTCGGCGGCCTCTCGATTCTGGATGGAACGACCGCCCCCAATGCCGCCACGGCCTTCGCCGTCTTCAAGGACTGGGGCGAGCGCCATGACTCGCAACTCAAACAGGAGGCGATTGTCGCCAGATTGCGACGGGAGATGGGACAATTTCACGAGGCAGTGGTTTTTCCCATCGTCCCGCCGGCAATCCGAGGGCTGGGGAGCTCGGGCGGCTTTCAGATTCAGATCGAAGACCGTGCGGGCGTGGGCCGAGAAGAATTGTTCCAACGCCTCCAGGAGATTATCCAGACCGCACAGAGCCGTCCAGCGCTCGGGCCAATGCAGACGACGTTTCGCGCGGGAGTTCCTCAGTTGTTCGCTGATGTGGATCGGGTAAAAGCTCAAAAGCTGGATCTGGACCTGGACGACGTTTTCAGCACCTTGCAGGCGAATCTCGGATCGTTTTATGCTAACGATTTCAACAAGTTTGGTCGCACCTATCAGGTCCGCCTTCAAGCTGAGCCGCAATTTCGCAATTCGGCTGACGACGTGTATCGCCTGCGCGTGCGTAACGCCAACGGGCAAATGATTCCGATTGGATCAGTGCTTACCGTTGACGAAGCCTTCGGGCCGCAGGTGATTAACCGGTACAACCTGTATCCGACCGCATCGATCATTGGTTCGGCGGCTCCGGGACGAAGCTCTGGCGAAGCGCTTGAGGCGATGGAGAAGGTTGCCCGCGAAGTGCTTCCAAACACGATGGGATTCGACTGGACGGGCATGGCCTACCAGGAAAAACTGGTAGGCGGGCAGGCGCTCGTAGTGTTTGCCCTGGCCGTATTGCTCGTGTACCTCGTCCTCGCTGCCCAATACGAGAGCTGGATTCTCCCTTTTGCCGTGATTCTCGTTGTTCCAATCGGAATGCTTGGCATCGTAGCCGCAGTTTCGTTCCGTGGAATGGACAACAATGTCTACACGCAGATCGGAACAGTCTTGATCATTGCGCTGGCCAGCAAGAATGCGATTCTCATCGTCGAGTTCGCACGAGAATTGCGCATGCACGGGCGAAGTATTCGCGAAGCGGCAATCGAGGCCTCGCGTCTGCGCTTTCGCCCGATTTTGATGACCTCCTTCGCCTTTATTCTGGGCGTCGTGCCTCTGGTCAGAGCCCAGGGAGCGGGGGCCGCCAGCCAGCAGTCCTTGGGAACGGCCGTGGTCGGCGGAATGATCACTTCCACCATCTTGGCCGTCTTCTTCGTGCCGCTGTTCTATGTCGTCATGCAGCATTTGAGCGAATGGCGAAAGCCGGTCACACAGCCCGGCGGTTGAAGCCAATCACGTCTGATCCGTTGTCGCCTGACATTTCTTCGAGGCCGTTGTTGCGATGCCCGGCAAGGAGCCGACGGAGAACATGCACGGCGTTGACTTCGTCCTTGGTGTCCAACTTGGCCTCGCCGTCTGACGTGTGGCGGCTTCTCGGAACCGGCTTGCATTTCCCGGCGAAATGCGGCCATAACCTTCAGTTCTGCGACTTACCGTCGTCCAACGTTCGCCGCAAACCCGTTTCCCAACTCCGGGTGCCGGCCAGAAAAATTCAACTGGCGTCTTGTCACCCCGATTACGTTGCAGTGGCGTTGCGTTCGTGTTGGCTGTCAGAATGCACGCCGAGGAACAGAGTAAGCCCGTTACCCAGGCAAGGGTGGTTTCATTCGTAAATACCATCCAGTAAGGCTGGAATTTTCGCCTTGCGGATCGCCTCAATCACGGTTTTCGACGACTTCCACGACTCGCCGGGAATTCGAGCGATCAGTTCGCCCCAAACCCGTCCAAATGCCGCAATGGCAGCATCGTCGTCGAAGTTCACGCCGGGAGGAAGGAGCGGCGCGATGTCTTCCGTGAGGCTTTGGTTGAGTTTCTTGAGCATCCGCTCTTCGGCGTTCGCCCGGCTGATGGGATGGCCTTCCTGGTCGAGATAGTAGTGGAAGCAGGCGATCAGCTTGTCGCGGTCGAGGCCGAGTTGGAGAAGTCCTTCGTTGAGGTCGAACAAATCGCGGTTCTTGTGCCGCTGGAGCAGCGCCCGCAGTTTCGTGCCGAAAAGTTCCTCCGGCTCGAACGATACGATGTCGGCCTTCGCCTGGTGCCAGTCACTGACGACCTCGAACGGATAGGTTTTCAGGCCGTGAAGGTTCTGGTGTTCCCGCGTGTTGATCTCGATTTTGAGCTTGAGCGAGCCGCCACCAGCCTCCGGGGTGAATCTGAAGACCAGATGCGTCGTGTGGGGAGCCTGATCGCGGTTGCACTTCCCCAGCCAGTAAAGGGCATCTCGAATCCCGTCGATGATGCCGCCAATCGGATCTGGTTGCGTTTGAACCAGGTCGATGTCCTCCGAATACCTCAGCGGCCGGTGGAACAATAACTTGTTGATGGCCGTGCCGCCGCGAAAAGCAATCTTGCCTTGCAATTGCGGGTTGTTGAACAGGTCGCACATGGCCCGGCAGATCATCAAATCCTGCTCTACCTGCCGCAGATCAGGCCAGGGAGCGTGCGCCGTCCATTGCTGGATGTGTGCCAATGGAATCATTGGTCAATCTCCACGGGCACATTGATGACGAGTTTCCAGTCCGGGTTTCGCTCCTCCATCTCGGCCAGTTCGGGAACGATGGGCTTGACCGAAGGATCGAGCGGCTTGAACGACTTGGCCTTCTCGGCAAAGGGCTTCAGTGCATTGGCCTGCTTGGAATGCCCGAACCGCTCCAGTAGGTAGCCAAGCCGCCGAACCCCCGAGTTCTCGTAGGCTGATGCTGCCTTGGCGAGAATGCGGGCGTCGGCTTTCTTGCCCAGATCGTGAACGGCCTGCGCCGCCCCGTTGATCCCACCTGCTTGATGGAAATATCGGGAGATGTCGAGCAGGGTCAGTTCCACGCCAGCGACCTTGGCAAACCCGTCATCCGTCTTGAGTTGCGCCAGCCACTCGGGGCGATTTACCTTGGCGAATACTCGCGACGACTGGAACAGGAACTCGATGCGCTGCCGGCCAATCTCAATGTCCGGCAGTTGTCGCGGTGCGATCACCTGAAAGACCATCGCGGCCTGGTGTGCCGCCCCATGAAACGCCGCTGCACGAAGCAGGGAGACGCGGTAATCAACCTCCACAAACTTCATGAGCGGGTCGATCCATCGAGCGGGGTCGGGAGCGCCAAGCGCACGGTCTTCGGGCCTGAGAATCAGGTAGAACCCCCGACGTGGCGAAACAAGGTTTCCCTTCCTTGAAAGCCGGACGATAGCCGACTTCAGCGCTTCCGGCGATAGGCCGAGATCAGCCTGGGCGGTTGGTTTCGTGAAAAACCCCCGTCCCCGGACAAGCTGTGAATCGACAAATTCCTGAATGCTGCTCATGCCCCAATCATATCAGAAAAGAGGCGAAATGCAACGCCTTTCAAATATGAGTGGGGTAGCCGGGAACCCCTGCTCATTGGAGGGAATCTCCCTGACAGGTTCGGGCACAAGCTGCTGCCGAGCGTCAAGTTTTCATGCAACAAAACTTGACACTCTCGATGCCGGAAGACACAGGAACTCTGAGAACGCAAGGACGTAACCAACAATTTTAATTGGGCTTATCACCATCTAACCGCCGCCTCAGCCCGGCTTCCCAGCCCCTCACCCCGGTGATAAAAAGTTCAATTGGTGTCTTGTCACCCCGATTTTCTCTAACAGACAACTCGATAAGAAGTTACGACTGAGCCGCACATGCGGCTCAGTGTCATTTGGGGGCTGCGAGATACCTTCGGAGATACCTTTTTGGTGGCAGATCGTGTGAATTTCGCGCGAATGAATCGTAATCGCCTCACCCATGCTGCAGACATCTCCAACGGCTGATTGACGCTCAGCGTCAGTCACTACTACTCCGTTGCTCGTTGGCAACCGTGAGTTCTTCAGTGGCGAACGTCGATGCGAATCCATTCATCAGAGACCGTCTGACCATGAGCCTGGTCGCACACAGCGCGAGGCTGTAACACCTGCTGAGTACTGCGGCCTCGCAGGAACGCCGGGTATTCTAAGAGAGATCGAATTGCCCTTATTCCAACGGAAGTTCAGTCGTCTCTGCACACGCTTGAAGATCACAGACTGATCATTTATCAGCATCAAGAAGACGTCTGCCTCGCTCTCTGAGAGACAACGTGCCATATTCAGGGATCGAGTCGTACTTTCCTGGCCACGCACCGCATTCGATGAGCGATAAGGACTCTTCCGGAGGCCCCGACGACCTGCTGGCGGAAGCCCTGCAGTGGCTGGTTGGTGAGCTCCAGATCGACGAGGGGTTTGGCAGACCGCAACCGGCGAGTGAGTTGTCAGGGGCCTCAAGCCATAGGAACTTGTAGTTTCTCTCCGCGACTATCCTGCGGACTCGACAGTCGACGCCAATCGGCTGTCGATGGCGGCCTGCTCCGCCCAGAATCGGACAGTCTTTGCCATGCGGCCTCGCTCAGATGACTCGAAGACTTTCAGGTCTTTTTTCTGTAGCAGCCTGATGTCTGAGACATGGCTGGTCAGACGCTGCCTGACGTGGCGGAAACGCTGACTGAATGACTTGGTCGGATCGACGGGGACTGTCCCACCTGAAGACTGGACACTACGTCCGAGTTCATGTTTGAAACTTGCCGAGCCCATTACCAGCTCGACACGGGCGTCTCCGGAGGGCACGATCGGCAGGCGGTTTGCGATGCCTTCGATGGCGTCAAGAAACAACAGGTCGTGTGAGGTGTTCTCCGCCGTGCCGCAACCGTGGTCGAGAATGCGGTGGCCTGAATCCGTTATCACCCAGGCCCAGCCGCCGCGGCCTGGTTCGCGCTGAAGGCCCTGCTCCTGTTGTGGGTACCACGCGTGGACGAAGGCGAAGAACTGAGGCTCGCGTTCGAGCTCTTCGAGTGCCACACCCGCAGGAGGGAAGCACGGTTCGATCGTTTGAACTCTGCATCGCAGTGACTCGGCATCGACGACGGGAGTGTGGCGGTGAAGTGCTTCGACGTAGAAGCGGGAAACCTGCGCTTCATCGGGCCACTCCTGAAGCCCACAGCGTCGTAGTCGTCTGACGATCCCCCCGACGTGTTCGCCTTTGCGTTCCGCGCTCAGGCACGGGCCGTTCTGAGCGAGCCAGCCGCTAATGACCTCGGCAGCACGAAGTGGGGCGTCGACATCGCGATGGAGTTCAACAAAGTGATCTTCCAGGTGATCCCAGCCACTGGCTGAAACAGTGGTGTCGAGAATTCCGTCTTTTACACGGAACCCGTAGCCCAGAGCTTCGACCGGAGTATCCATCGTGGCCATGGCAAACACGGAGTCTTCCACAGCAGCCTTCAACGAAAACCCTGCGGCAGTCGCCAGCTGGTCAAGTCGATGCCCCATCGCGTTCATCCGCTCGTGTGAACCGCCGACCGCGATCAGGTCATCCACGTACAGCGTGAGCGACACTTCGGGAAACTCAGCCCGCAACTTCGGCAGTATCGTCTGTGCCGTATACACATTCAGCAGTCGTGGACTGACAGCGTGCCCTTGCGGGATTCCCCTGGTTTGCGGCTCCGCGTGCAGTGACGCCAGGAGCAGGTTGCACAGCCGCGACGGCAGCCATCGCCCGAGCACCTGACCAAGTCTCGCAAGTGGCACGTTGTCGAAGGCATTTCTCAGGTCGGCCTTCAGCAGGAATGTCTGCCCGTCCGCAGCGGCATTCTGGAGTCGCTCGACTAGCGCCAGCCGGCTCCCACCCCGACGACTGCCGATCAGCTCAGAAGGCAGCCGTGAATCAATGATGCACTCCGCGACTCTGGTGAGTGATTTCTGGATGACCTGATCGTGCAGTGCGAACATGGAGATCGTGCGGACCCCAACACCACTACTCTTGGGTTGGTCAACGAGCCGTGGTGGTTCAGGCGTGACTTCCCCATTCCGGATGGCCTGGCTGCACGATCGCGCCAATTTCCATCGATCTCGCGCATCGAGCAGATTGACATCCACGTCCGCACTCCTGCCACCGTCGCGTGCGATACGTTCAACAGCGAACCGGCAGAAGTCCGGATCGCCAGCCAACGCCAGCATGCACAACTCAATCACTGAGCTGTCTGGCGCGTCGCCGTGGTTTAATTGAAAACTGACCTGATTGCGCAGCCAGGACAGCATGTTCTCGCCGTCCGCGATGATTGACCGACAGAAGTCGTCGCCGAGCGGCTTGTACAGACTTTCGTATTGTCCGCTCCATGGTGGTCTCGGCATTTGCCCTCCTTTGTTTAGAAGTCTCGCGACGCGTCGAGACCGTGCCGTACACAGTCAGAAGAAGCACAGCACCTGCCCGGAACAAGTGCTGTGCGCCGGGTTGCACCCGACAAAATTCGTCCAGTCGGCGGAGCCACGGAAACGTACTGGAGACAAATGACAGAGAAGAGGGAAGTATCCCCATCCCCGATAGCTCCGTTACGAACCTCGCAACACCTGTAGTACCTGTCTGTGGTTTCCTTACCGGTACTGCTGAAGGTGTGCTGTGTTCCACCCTTGTTGCGTTCCTGACTGCCAGACGTGGTTTTCCTTTGGGCTCCGTAACACTCCGGGAGGGAGTCGCTACTGCGGTCCCTGAGTTAGCGGTTCCCTTGGATTGTCTGGACTTCTGACAGGTTTGCGGGTTACGTGAGAGTCGGTCCGCGCTGGACGGGCTCTCTCGTGTTGTGAAGCTGGACCGTGGTGTGCGGCTGGTCCACCCTCGTGTTCTCAGCGTCCTGCTGAGAACTGTCCTGCCGCAGGACGTCGTTCTTGATGTGCGTCTTGTTGTGTGCATTTGACTGTCGATAGATACGTCGTATGAATTCGTCGCTCCGCTCTAGTTTATTACCGCTAACAGACTAGTGGCAGGTCTGGGCCCGGTAGCTCTTGACTCGCGCCGTAGCCTGTTTCTCCATGGCAGGTTCGCCTTTATCTCGAACGTCGACCACGACCGCGATTTCCTGGATGATCGGGCAACTGCTCGGTCTCGGCCCCCCGCCAGCCCACACGGCGACGTTGTGATGGCACTGCACTCCGCCACCGTAGATCGCGTTTGCAGCCGGCGTCGTCATGATCACCTTCTTAGAGTGCAGGATCGGACGACTGCGCAGTCCGCCGGTTTCGCGTATTTCTTCGACCGCGTCTGGCGAATACGTGACCACGTCCCAGCCAGGCAGCACACCCGATAACTGCCGTGCATGCTCCGGTTTTTCCACCAGGATGATGCACTGCGCCGCCTGGTTGTCGAGATGCTTCCTGACCTGCTTCACGGCCGTCGAGCTGGCGGCGCGACCTGTGTGCAGCTCTGTGGCGAAGTCAGCGATGACCTTGTTCCGATTCCTGTTGTCCCAGATGAGGCGGCGTTTCCGCGTGAGTGGGCTGGCGTCCTTCCCGACGCGTTCTCTGCAACGGTACGGGATCGTTGCCATCCTACGAGGCTCAGCCATTCCGACGACCGACGAGCTCAGCACAGGGCCAACGAGGGATTCGATCCATATCTTTGTCGTCAGGTCAGGACTTGCTGACCACCCGACATCGACAAAGCCGAAGACGCGATGCCCGATCGTCAACTGCATGACGTCGCGGCAGTGTGGCCTGGTAGCGCAGGACGCATCCCAGAATATGAAGAGGTCGAAGATTTCTGCATTTGCGCCGGGAGCGCAGGATACCCTCACGGAACGCGGAGGTGCGGCTGACTGTGGTGACGCCAGAAACGACGCCTCGACCCCGCGTTTCTGCAGCTGATCAGCGACGAACCTTCCGTCCTTCTTGCTGGCCACGAGTATCTGGCACCGAGCCTCTCGATGGAGCCGGATGATGGCGAGAACGAGGTTGAGCCGCTCCTTGTTTCTGCCCACCTCGATAAGGCCACGTTGCGAGTCGGCAATCTGATCCATGACTTGCCGGCTGACCTTAGCCAGTGTGGGGAGTACTTCTCGGCGAGGACTGGTCCTGAGACGCTCCGGTTCCCACACGACTTCGGCTTGAACCCCCATTTTCCGAAGAATTCTCTCCGCACGCTTCACTCCTCCAGGACTGATCAGCAGCCCGAGTGGAAAATTGCGATCGATCGTGAGTCCTGGCAATTCATGTTTCAGACGGCAGCCACCGGACGTGCTCCCTGTGTAGGATTTCCCGAGTCCCCAGCGATTAGCGAAGTCGTTCCGTACCTGCCGAGTCGGAAACTCGACTCTGTACGCACGAGCTGCCACACTTCCTTCAGAGACCAACTGGTCTGAGGCGTGAATGGTGACTGTCCGCGAGGATCGTTCAGCTTCAGAGTCGACAGGATTGGTCATCTTGAATCCTCTGGGGGTGGGCCACTGAGCTTGCTGTGTCGGCTCATCGAGCGACAAGGCAAGTCAATCAAGGGCCACAGGGCCTTCCGGGTCTTGCAAGACCCGGAGCTTGACCCTATGGTACGCGGCTGTCAAGGCGTACGCAGCAACACAAAGGGGATTCATGGTGGATAAGGACTACAAGCAGATCAAGATTCGCGTTAGCCCGAAAGAACACCAGCTGCTGGGAGTGGCAGCGGCGATGACCGGAACTTCACATACAGAGTTCATCTGCAACGCGGCGATCGAAGCTGCCAGAAGTCTGCTCGGCAAAGACGCTGCTGCCGTGCAAGACCTCGTCGAGGACGTTCGCCCGTCCAAAGCCAGCCACAAGACGTCGGGTGGCAAGGGGAAGAAGTAATCTGCACGGGACTCACCGCACGTTCTTGTGTCTGGGCCCGGCCTCAGTTTGTTACCGATAATACACACACAAAGGAGTGGTAAGATGACCGACAGGAATTGCGAAATGACACCGACCCCGCACGACATTCGGACTCTGAACATCTCTCACTTACGAGAGAATGCCTGGAACCCCAACAAGATGGACGATGAGGACTACGAGCAGCTGGTTGCCGAGGTGCGGCGACAGGGACGGATATGCAAGCCGATCGTCGTTCGCCCTGTGGACGACCATTACGAGATATCAGACGGCGCCCACAACTACCGTGCTGCACGCGACGTCGGACTCACCGAGGTGTTGTGTGAGATTGTCGAGAACATGAATGAGACCGAGGCCCGAATCCAGACCTTCATGAGGAATCAACACGGGACTCACGATCCGTTGCTCGAAGGCTTCATGTTTGCCGGAATCCTGGACTCGGATGACAATGTGTCTAATCGCCAGCTTGCAGAACGCCTTGGGACCAGCGAAGGCAAGATTCGCCGTTCACTGAAGTACGTGGAAGTTTACGAGATGCGGCGCAGATACGCGGAGACGAAGAATGGAGAGCCGCTGGACAGTGACGACGACGACTCCGTTCGTGAGAGCGTAAGTACCCTCAAGCTGCGAGACGTGGACGACTATTTCAAGCTACCGGACGTATTTCGTGACCGCTGGTTCGATGCACTCAGGCCGGCGTTCGTTTCCAAACGGCTCCGGGACAGCAACCCCGAAGCGGCTGGTGAGTTCGCTCTTGCCCTCGAACGACTCGTTGCGGCAGGAATTGCGGCAGCGACGCCATCAACAGTGCTGAAATTCGGTGAGTCGTATGACTGGATGCTGGCCGTCGATGAGTGGCTACAGGAGCGAACGAGTATCGAAGACCTCGAAGAATACGTTGTGTGCTGCGCACCGTGGCTGCTCTCGATCAAGTTTCTCGACATTCTGCCTTGCCGGTATCAGGACGACGCAGGCGAGGTCGTCATGCCTCTCGATGCGTGGTCGGAATACGTCAGCGCAGCCTGTCAACGCTACGCGGACGAGGATGACCGGTACAGCGCGATTTCCAGCCGCGTTTTTGAGTGGCTGCGTGAGAAAGGAGTTAACAGGAGCGATGTCTGCGGACTGGAGACCGCTCGATTGATCAATGAGCTGAACGACGCTCCGGAGGTTCTTCGCAACGCCAGGTTTCTCGCGGTTGACGAGCGTGTCGCCCTGTTCCGCGAAGTCGGGCAAGAGCCGAGGGAATTAGCCACAGCGGCACTTCAAGCCGTACTGAGCGAGGTGCAGGCTCGCCGCACGGATGATGATGGAGAGTCAATTGCTCCTGTTCCGGCGGGACTCTCAGTCGTCGATGTATTCCGAGCGAAATTGCGAAATCTCCAGCGAGACGGCCTCATTGCGTGCGAGGATGAATTCTTCGGTGACAGTGACAAGATTGCCTCCCGGCTAAAGGGATGGCTGAACGATGGCAAGGAGCTTTGCGGCGACTTGATCGGAGAACGCCCTGCTGTGGACGTTCTCGAGGAACGCCTTGAGAGCCTGGCGATGCCCGAGCTTACCCTGCTCGCTGCTGTCATTGACGACAATCCAGTCGTGCCGAGCAAGAAACGCTGGATCGACGCAGTGAAGGCTGAAGTGTCGAGCGACGCAAAGAACTGACAGTTTTTCAATGACCACACGGAAGTGGAGCTGACGATGATGTCAACACGTGGCAAATTTCGACTTTGGTGCCAGAATCCGATCCGACCACCTGCCTGGCGATGGTATCTCGCGAAAGCCATTTTTGAGGAGACTCCGGCCGTCGCTGTGAATCCGCCGCCAGACGCGATTACCCTCGAAGCAATCGATGTGTTGCGTACGGCGTCGCAGGGGCCAGAGGTTGAGACGCGTTCAGATTGCGTGAGCCGAGCGCATGCAATCTGGCAGGCAAACGGCTGGGACCGATGCCTGCTGGAGTCGCGGCTGCTGACAGGATTGCCTCTGGAGAGCGTGGCCCAACAACTCCAGCTGCCGCTCGACGTCGTCACGTCGTATCGGGACCTGTTCTTTGAGGTTTCGACGCGACTGCAACACGCGGGCTATATCCAGCATCATGCGATCCGAACACCGGTCCGGTTTGACACACCGGTGCCCATTGAAACTGCATTTCGATCGTATGCCTATTTCGGCGGACATCATGTCCTCAACTTGCTGTTGGCGGTCTACGCGGATGACATCGCAACCTGCGACGTGAATGATGTGGCACTGGATACTCAGCTCGATTCGCAAGTCGCGAAGAACACGCGAGCCGCGATGACCATCTGGATGGCACCAGTCACCGAAGAAAACCGCCAAATCTGGCTTGACCACTATCTTGACCAGTTTGCCGCTGAGGTGTTCGACAAGCAGCGAAAGACGAGGCATGACCTGGTTGAATCCTTACGCCGTAGTGGCAGGAAACACGGTCAGCCCCACGACAGTCCTGAAGATGGAAAAGCCGCAAGCCGCGACGCCGAAATCCTGTGACTTGCCAACGAGTCCGTGACATCGACGTCGAACAACAACAAGTGTCGCCAGGCCGAAAACCGGGACACTGGCACCCGGTAGCACATTCAGGAAATCTCATGGCGTGGGAACGGCGAGCAGGCAACGAATACTTCTACCGCAGTCGCCGAACACCGGACGGTCGCGTCGTCAAGGACTACTACGGGAACGGCGCCGCGGCGGAGATCGAGGCTCGCCGGATGCAGGATCGAGCCGACCAACGGCGTCGGGGCGAACGGGCAACCATGGAGTTCTGCCAGCAGGTCAACCCCCCTGACCAGTCGCTCGAACTCCTGAATCAATTTAGTCGACTTATGCTTGAGGCAACGCTGGTGGCAGCGGGGTATCACAAGCGCAGATCGGAATGGAGGAAGAAGGGATGTCAGGGACGACCACGAAAAGCGGACAGGTAGATAACACAGAGCCCAACCGACGCAGCCCGGAGCGGATCGCAGAAATCCACGCGATCCTGACTCGTGCTCAGCAGGGCGACGCCTCTGTCATCCCGCAGCTTCGCGGGCTGCTTGATGATGATCCCAGCATCTGGGTGAGTCTTGGCGATGTTGCAGCGGTCGCGCGAGTCAAGTGGATCGATCTCATCAGCGGCACGAACTACCTGATGAGGGAATCGCTGATTCGGGACTGCTATGCCCAGATAGTCGAACTCGTCGGAAAGGATGCTTCGCCACTGGCGAAGCTGTTGGCCGAGCGGGTCGTGATGTGCAGGATGCAGTTAGCTCATGCGGAAGGGACTCTTGCCCAGGCAGATACAAGCCTCTCTCCCGCAGTCACGGCGACGTTGGATAAACGCATCACTGCCTGCCAGAAGCGGCTCAGCACGGCGATAAAGGACCTGACACTTCACCAGAAGTTGATCGGCAGAGTTGCGAGCCCCGCAAGTTCATCACATGAGACGGCTGAAGCACTGGCCACTGTCGAGCTCCCGGTCGGCAGTCCAGACCCTGTGATCGCCAATGAGCAAGTAGTAGCAGGACCTCTGCTGGATTCATCAGAAGAGGCAGTCAACGACCGCATCGCCCAGGAATTCCATGCCATGAGAGCTGCCGAGGCGGAGAGCCCCAGGAATGGGCCAGACATCCCTCGCAACGGCTTCCACAACAGAATCAGCGGCCTCGTCGATCCAGCTCACAGGGAGTCTTGATGACGGCTGCTGATGCACCTGGGCTTTCTGCTAACTGGTCGAGTGGGGCCTTGGACCGTGTAAGCCACTGACAGTGATGAGTCAGTCCACGGCGTGGCCACACGCTGAAAGTAGACGACTCGCCGGCCTGACGTCAGTCCTGCCAGGCTTGCGTTCTAAGCCCTGCCGCTGTTTTCAATTTACTCGTTGATCTTCGAGTATCGGACGATAAACTCCTACGCCAGTCGCACTCTTACATGTCGTGACTGACGGCGGCGTCCGGTTGGACGTAGCAGCGCAGAGACGCTGGGAAAGCACTCGCCACGTGCTTTCGGATGGAACGGGTCAGCCGTTCCGGTCGGGTTGTTGTTGCGAGGCAGATTGAGCCACATTCACTGAGTAGCGTGACACTTTGAGTGTCAGCTCGGCGGATTCGCAACACGGCGGCCATGCACGACGACACCCAGCCACACGAGTCCTTGACTCGATCGCCGTTGGAGCAACGCGCGGGTTCTGAAACCGAAAGAACCGCCCTCTTCGATCGTACCGGCCTGGCAATAGATGGAGTTCAGCTGACCTGAACTCGAAACGCGCTTCGAGGTCTTCTCGGGTGCGTCGAGGCGCCGCAGGGACACCACTTCCTGCGATGCCGAATGATGCGAGTTCAGGAGTGATGCCGCGACGATCGCGGCGGACTCGGAGACAGGTCGTCTCGCGAGTCGAACTGCAGCCCTTCTTCGGGGCGTGGCAGTTGCCGGCAGCGCTGGCGCTATCCCCTTCATTCGCCGCGACGTCCAACGATTGTCGGCTACGTCGCGGCCTGCTGGGGACACTAAAGCACAAACGGAGAATTCTTGAGATGGCGAAGACTACTAAAATTCAGTGGTGTGACAGCACTGTAAACCCGGTGATGGGGTGCGATGGCTGTGAGCTGTATTCGGCTCCTGGCGTACTGCTCGCCGCGATGGACAGGACGCTGTTGGACGCTGGTTGTCCGGGGTGGCAACAGGGTATGTCGCGAGAAGTCACCAGACAGGCTCTCGCGACCGCCTGGGCCAAGGTCGATCAGCCGAAGGCTGGGCACGTAAACGACATCACAACGACCAACATTCGCCACCTCAGGCACATGATTGGCGAGCGAGTCGCGAGTCAATTCGGTAAGTCGGCGGGGAAGACCATTGTCCATGCCATTGAACGTCATTTGACCTGCTATGCGGCTCAGCTCCATGCGAATCGCGGACGTTCGATTGTGAACCCTGGCCGTCAGGTGAATCGCGGATACGCACCCACGTTCGAACAGGTCACGCAGATGCCAGGACGTGTCGCAGAGACAGCAAAGTCGTGCGACTTGACTGGAACCGCCCGTCCCGAAAAACCGTGGCTCGATGGACTACCACGGCTCATCTTCGTTTCAGACATGGGCGATGCGTTGTCGCAGGGGATCGACTTCGAATTCCTGCTCGACGAGATCATCCAGACGGCTGAGAGCGAGAAGGGGCGACGGCATCGCTGGCTGTGGCTGACGAAGCGGCCAGGTCGCATGGCGAAGTTCTCGGACTGGCTTTTGTCGCACGGCCACGAATGGCCGGCCAACTTATGGGCGGGAACTTCTGTTACCAGCCCTGAGAGCTACGGTCGTGCGAAGGACCTGCTGTCGGTTGGTAACGACCGGACGACACGGTTTCTGTCAGTCGAGCCGCAGTTCGCATCAGTCGACCTCACGCCCAACATCGGCCAGTACGACTGGGTGATTCAGGGAGGGGAATCCGGCGGCCAGGCCAACGCTCGCCCGTTTCACCTTGAGTGGGCAAAGAGGCTGCTGGATGTCTGCGCCGAAGCCGGTGTGCCGTACTTCCTGAAGCAGCTCGGATCGAATGTCTTGTGCGGTGGCCAGCGGATGAAGCTCAGTGATGGTCACGGCGGCGACTGGGCCGAATGGCCAGCCAGCCTGCGTGTCCGCCAGATGCCAGATTGCGGCTGACGCACGACGTCGCAGCGGGTGTGGCGCGTTGCTCGCCGTAGCCCAACTCATCAGACGCTCCGTGGTGAGTCGCCTGCAGCACATCGTGCGATCTGCGGCCCCTGACAGTACCGCGACACCGGAATCTCGTCGGGATCGTGGATTGGATGTGTAACTCGGAGATCGCACAGTAACTCGTGCAAGGTTACTGTGTGATTCTCGGGTGACTGTGTGACTGTTGTGGTTTTATGTTCAGGTGCGGGCGTTGGTTTCTTTACTCGCCGGTCACACTCTGCTCTTCGTACTCGTCACTCTGGATTTCGTCACCACAGCTCTGTACTCCATAATTTCCAACCCCCAACCCCCACCTTAAAAGAACTGGAGTGGGGCGGGCTACAGGAGCCCCCTCCAACTACCAAGGGTAGTAGATGAGTTAAATAATTAGCTCATATTGTGGCGGGTTTCCCACGCGGTTACACTGGAAATCCACGGTAACCACTGTCGCAGCTACGAGTTGCGGCAAGTTTCGCTCCCTAATGTACATGGTTGTGTGTATACGCGAGGTCTTTATGCCAAAGTTTGTGTTTCACCCGGCCGCGGTGCCGATGCGTTATCCGGACAAGGTCCAGCAGGAATCGACCCTGTTCCCGTTGCTGGGCTGGCCACGCAAGCCTCCCAGGCTGCCCAAACAGACAGTCGAGAAGCGGCAGCAGATCATTGCCGCGAAGGCCGTGGGGCTGGCCGGGCTTTGGCGTGACCGCGTGGAGTCGCTGGGCGATGCCGGATGGTGCCGGGCCGTCAACACACCGGCCGGTCTGCGGCAGCGAGCGGAGTGCCAGCGATGTCGTCCCACGTTCTTCATTCCGAAAGGGGCGACGGGGTTCCGGGCTGACGGCAGCAACCGGCCGGAGTCGTTCCGGATTTGCCATCGCGCGTCTGTTTGCCCGTTCTGCTACGCCCGCTGGGTGCGACAGATGTGGATGCAGCTTGACCACGCGGTGTTCCATGATCCGGCGGGGTCGGGGTACGCGACCACCGCTGCGGCCATCGCGTCGCAGCGTGCGGCAGCGGGGTCCCGCCGTCGCGGGCTGGACTTGGATTTGGACCTGTGCAGCGCCACCGAGGTCGACGAGATGGAGAGTGCCGAGGTTGAGCCCCCGGCTCGCGAGGCGTTGCCTCGCAACGTCGGCATCGATTTGATCTCCTGGCGGACGCAGACTTTGATTGCTTCCGGGGAGCGAGCCACCAGCGCGTTGTTCGCCGAACTCTCGCGGCTGGTCCACGAGGAGTGGCCGGACATCAACCATCAGCGACCTCACCAGCCATACGGGCAGGTGACGGGCGGGTTACAGAGTCTCACGGTCGAGCCCTACACGCTCGAGCAGAAGCGAATGTTCCTGCTGACGTCGCGGCGACTGCTGGTAGCAGCACACGGTTCTATTACCGCTAACAAAGTGCAGGAGGTCGCCAGGAAGGTCAAATCCGAGATCAAGACGCTGACGCAGCCTACGCGACAGCAGGCGTGCACAGAGCTGTCGCGGCTGCTGCGTTACCCGACCAATCTGATGCGGGGCGATCTCCCGCTGTCTGTGGCGTCGCTGCACGCCCCGCAGTACGTGAACCGGAAGGGCAAGCCAACGCAGCTGCGGATGAATAGTACGACCGGCAGCCTGCGTGCTGCTCGCAAACAACTGGAGGACCTGGGCATCAAATGAAAACGCTCGACTGCCCGCACCCGTGGTGCGACCGACTTCAGAAGGAGCGAAAACGGCGAAAGTGCGACCAAAGCCTCGATGCAGGGCTGCATAGTTTCTGGGCATTGCTGCATTTCACTTGTCAGTCTGTCAAGACGGCCAGTAATGGCCAGCGACGAATGGAGGCATCATGGCTGCATGAGAGGACGGTTCTGGACGGGCCGAGGACAAGTGCCGCGATCGGCCCGGTGTGGCCGGTGCAGCGGGCCAGCAGGCGGCCATCTTCGATGTCGAGCATCACGAAGCTGTGGTGCTGGCCGCCGGTCAGGATCGAAGTCTCGTCGGGACCGAAGATCGCGGTGTGGATGGCTCCGAGGTCCGGGTGGAATACCTGAATGGTCTCGCCGGTGGTCAGGTTCCAGAGGCGGACGGTGCCGTCGAGGCTGCCGGACAGGCATCGGGTGCCAGTCTGCGAGAAGACAACGCTGCGGACCTGATCGGTGTGGCCGCCGAGTGACAGTAACTGTTGACCGGATTCCGCATCGATCAGGCGGATCGAGTGATCGCGAAGTCCTGCCAGGATTCGCGAACTGTCCGGCGATACGGCAACGGCCCACACCTGACCGGCCCAGTTATTGATGTCCGGCTGGCGGCGAGTTCCCAGCATGGTCATCTCGGGACTGTATGCCGGAATCCAGCGTCGGATTGTCGTGTCGAGACTGCCGGTGACGAGGAACTCGCCGTTCGCGGCCCAGGCGACTGCCATGATGTTGTGGGTGTGGCCCTTGAACTGGTGCTGCTCAGCGCCGGTCTCGACGTCCCACAGTCGCAGCGTGGCGTCGCGGTACAAGTGGCCGGCTCCCGACGCCGCCAGTTTGCCATCGGACGACAACGCGACTCCGCCGATGCCCTCGGTGTGACCATGGAACTCGCGGATCGAGTCACCGGCGTGAGCATTCCACAACCGCAGCGTGTTGTCCCAGCTCCCGGACAGGATGTGACGGCCGTCGGCGGACACGGCGAGACTGCTGACCGTCGAGGTGTGGCCGCGCAGCACCAGGTCGCTCTTGATGACGGCTGGCTCGATCAGGGCTGGCTCGCCGGGAGCTGGCGACGTTGCTTCACGGGCCACGTCGGTGCGGGAAACCGTTGCTGACTCGATGACAGTCGCCGGCTCTGCGACTGATCGCCCCGATGTTTGTGGGACGCCTCGATCCAATTCAGAACGCGGCTCTGAATCGGCGGCTGGCTCGTGTCGCAACCAGACAATGAGTGTGGGCCCCGCTGCCTTACCGACGAGAACCAGGCTGACCACCACGACGGCAGCCAGCACGTACTTCTGAAGCGGTCGCCCTTCCGCCGCACGAATGGCGTCGGCCATCTCTCTGGTGGAGCTGAAGCGGTCGGCTGGATCGCGGGCGAGTGCCCGCAGACAGATCGCTTCCAGCCAACGTGGCACGGCAGGATTTACTGCCCGAGGCGGAACGGGTTGAGCTTCATCAATGCGGCGACGCAGCTCGCCAGGATTGTCAGCGGCGAAGGGACGCACGCCGGTCAGCAGTTCATACAGGACGACGCCCAGTGCGAAGACATCGGTACGGGCATCGACAGGTTCACCGTTGCCGCGAGCCTGCTCCGGGGCCATGTACGACAGCGTGCCGGAGAGTCCCGGCTGACCGGCCTGCACTTCAGCCGTGATGGCGATGCCGAAGTCTGTCACGTACGGCTGACCCGACTGATCCAGCAGGATGTTGGCTGGCTTGATGTCTCGATGGACGAAGCCCTGCTCGTGAGCCGCGTGCAGTGACTCGGCCACCCGAGCGATGACGGAAGCCGCCTCGTGAACGCTCGCTGGCCCCGCTGCAACATCAGTGGCGAGTGTTCGACCATCGACGAACGCCGTCACGATGAACACGACGTCTTCATGCCGCCCGACGTCGAACACCTGCACGATTCCAGGATGCTGCAGTTTCGCGAGCCGTCGTGCTTCCGCCAAGAACTGCACATTCGCGAGTCCGCTTGTCCGGGACGGGTGAGGAATCTTCACGGCGACGTATCGTTCCAGTTCCGCATCGAATGCCCGCCAGACAGAGCCGAAGCCACCGTCCCCCACGGATTCCAGCAGGCGGTAGCGATCGAGCAGCAGCGTTCCCGATCCGAAGACAGAGTGCGTCGCTGCGCCGCAGTCGCCTGATCCCGACGAGTCGTCACGGTGCGGCGACGGCAGCCACTTGAGAGCCGCGATCTGTTCCCGGACGACGGCCAGCAGCTCCGGGTGCTCACCGCACAACTCTTCCGGACTGAGTTCCCGGCCGGCGGCGAACGCAACTTCCCAGCGATCGATCAGGTCGTCGATCAGACACTCACTGCCTGTCGGAGTCATGATTTGCTCTCCCGGGTCACGGACTGCGCAGTTACACCATCTCCGGTCACAGGCTGCCTGGACGCTCTTGGCAGTTCGCCGTGCATCACCCGGTACAGCTCGACGCAGGCGGCTCGCCAGTGGCGAATCACCGTCCGCCGCGACACACCCAGCACGTCGGCGGCCTCACCCTGAGTCAGCCCTTCGTACCACAGCAGTTGAAAGGTTTCGCGAAGTGGCTCTGCCAGCGCGGCCACCTGCGAGTGAAACTCCGACCACTCCGCCAGCCCGTCCGGACTGAATGTGCCGTCGTCGTCCGCGATGCCGTCTGCGAATCCCGCCCGCCTACCAGTCTCGACCGAGTCCCGATCGGAATGATGATTGGCACCGATCCCTTCCGGTCCGAAGTGCCGACGTGCAAGGTCGATCAGCTCGCGGCGAATCTGCGTCGCGGCGAAATTGATGAAGTCGCGAGTCGACCGCGGATGCACATCGCTCAACGCCCGATGCAGCCGCAGGAGTGCGTTCTGCAGCACGTCGTCAGTCTCTTCCCAGCGTCGCACGCGCGAGAAGTCGCCCAGCATCCGCCGCGTCAGCAGCCGCAGCCGCTCGCACGAATGTTCAATCAGCACTCCACGAGCCGAATCATCCCCAGCGCGCAGCCGACCGAGCCAGTCATCAATGAGACTGGACTGCGTGCAAACAGACATAGGTCGAGGTGCGACAGGCAACTTGAGCTCGTGTGGGTAATAACAAGGTCGTGGCTGTCTCAGCCTTCGCCCGTTTCCGGTGATCTGGCAAATCGAGCGACAACAACGCTCCGTGACATGCCGAACACGTTAGCCAGAAATTTCCAATGAGACCAGGTGTTGCCGTCCGCTGGAAGCTGGTCGCGGTGACTGGTAACCTGAACATCGACTGACGCGTGCTGCGAAATGGCAGACACCCCAGTCTCCTTATCTTCTCACTCGAAAGAATCGTGCCATCTAACATTGCTCCGGTCACAGCCAGCGTGGCTGTTGACTTTGACAATTTGATTGACGCGTGAGCGTCAGCCTGTTTCCAGACAAAACCACCAACCTGAGCCCTCGGGCTCTTGAACGACAGAAGCAGCACTGAGTGCCACGCCCACGCGACGGGGGCGTCGGCCTTGTGCTGTTCTGTCGTGCCCCTTGGTGGGGGCTGTCTGGAGCGGTCTTGGTTCGGCGCCCTTTTTCCTGCGCCGACCGCCGCGACCGGATTTCGAATTCTCTCCGGATTACCTGTCACAGTCTGCGACCCGCTTTCGCTTTGAAGTAGAGCAGTCGATTTTTTGCATGACGTACAACCAGGAATTCACCTATGTCCAATCCGAGCGGGCCGCCGACCGAACCGAACAGTCAGCCACCTCAGCGATTCACCAATGTGCTTCTGGCCGGCATCCTATTGGCTCTGGTTGTGCTCATCGTGTCGATGTCAGGAGGCTCGTCCGACTCTCTGCCGGAGGCTGCCATTCCGCACGAGCCGATCGCAAATCCCGCGCGCATCCAGGAGACAGCCAAGGTCGGGCGAACCTACCGCTCGGTAGTGCGGGCAGCGATGGACAGCCAGGTCGAAGACCGCGATTGGGGAGTTACCAAAGTCGTCAACATCGGGTTCCTCACGGACTTCGTCGTCACGCGAAGGATTGAGGAAAATGACGGCACGCGAATTGTCGAAGTCCGTACCTTCGAAACCGTTCGCAGCACCAAGCTCCTGAGCGAAGCAACTATCAGTATCAACGTCGGTGAGCCGGGCTTTCCGCTATTAATGGCCCTCGACTGGCTTGTGCCGGGCTCAGGCGAAGTTGTCCTGACTGCGAAACAGCTACAGCCAATTGTCGAGAAGGTTGCCTCGGGACTCGCAACTGCGGTCGTCGAGGGAGAAACAATTAGGGCACTGGCTCAAGTTGAAGCACTTGAAGGCAAAGCCGTCCGGATCACGTTCGAAGACGGTCGAGGTGTCGTGAATGTGGAAGACGTTCAGGGGACGCTTACTGACGACGAGCGGACCCTGATTTACAAGACGGCAGTGCTGTTCGACTACCACATCATGCCTGACCTCGACATTGCGCAGGGTGAGGAATGGGCGGTTGATGGACAGCATCTCGGAACACTGCTGGACCCAACCTGGAAAGGCGTGCCCAGTGGTGAGGTCACAGTCCGACGCGGCGAGAATCGGACGATCAATGGTGGTCGAGTTGCTACTCTGCATATCACCGACGGAGTGCTGGAGATCAACTCGTCCGACAAGTCTCAGCATCGCGTTGGGCGACTGCGACCATCCGGCGACTTACAGTTCCTGCTCGACGACGGCTACGTCCGCCGAGCCGTCGTAGCAGGCGAACTGCTGATTGAGAGAACATCGAAAGATCACCTGCTGTTCGAGTCACAGTTTCGCGCTCGTCCGCAGTTGCAGATCACCTACTCCTGTGCGATGGAGTAGTCGGCATGACCGACGGGTTTCCGAATCATGCCTCAGAGTCTGACGTTCTGCCGATTCCGGCGGAGGGACTGAAGGTCGGGCGATCGCGTTCCAGCGGTCTCCGACTGCACCACCCTTCCATTTCTCGCGAGCACGCTACGGTTCTTTGCGATGGCGCTGTGCTGACCGTCGAGGATCACGACAGCCGGTTCGGGACGTTCGTGAACGAAGTGCGGGTTCATAGCCAACAGTTGCGTCCGGGAGACCGCCTGCGATTCGGGACCGCCTCGGTCTATCGCGTCGAGACAACGGGACTCAAGCCCGAGATCGCGCCACACGGCTACGCCCTCTCGATGCGTCAGCTTCGAATCTCCCGACCGGCAGGTTCCCGAACATTTTCTGCTCCTGAAGAAAAGACGCTGATCGACGGGCTGTCTGTCGATATCCCGGCCGACGCGTTTGTGGGAATCCTCGGGCCCAGCGGTGCTGGAAAGAGCACGCTGCTGAACTGCATGGGAAGCTACATCCCATACGCGGCAGGCAGTCTGAGGTGTGATGGCGACCGCGAGGTTTCCGAAAATGAGGATCACTACCGATCCGGACTCGGGCACGTCCCGCAGCATGAGGACATGATCGGGAAACTGACCGTGCGGGAGAACCTGAGGTTCACCGCTCAACTGCGTTCGGGAGCCGACCTGTCTTCCGTCGATGACGTCCTTGTGCAACTTGGACTCGAACGGCACTCCGGAACGCTCACTGAGGCGCTAAGCGGCGGCCAGCGAAAGCGGCTGAGCGTTGGATTCGAGCTGCTCCAACGCCCACGTCTACTGCTGCTCGACGAGCCCACGTCCGGGCTCGACCCTGCGACGGAAGCCCAGTTGATGGAACGACTGCGCCTGATCGCCAATCGCGGCACGACAGTCGTCTGTACCACACACCTGATGGATCACATTCGCCTGTTTGACCATGTCATTGTGCTGGGAGTCTCCAGCGACATGGGCAGGCTCGCGTACTCCGGTCCCCCGGAGCAGTTGCTGTCACATTTCGAGTGCCGCAGCTTCGCAGACCTGTACGAGCGTCTGGAGAAAGGCAGCTTCGAGCCTCGACAGGAACTTGATGACGACCAAAGCGAAGACGTCCTTCGAGTTGATGCGACACGACCGCTCAGTTCTCCAGACAGTGACTCACAGGCCGGTAGCACGCCTTCTTCCATAGCTCCGGCGCTGCCGTCATCGAGGCTGACAGTCGACACATCTCTGCTGGCTGATCAGGTTCGGACACTCACGGAGCGCGAGGTGCAGGCCATGCGGCGCAATCCTGGATTTCTTATGGCACTCGTCGCACAACCAGTCGCTCTGGGACTTCTCACCTGCCTGTCGCAATACCGTGCGAGAGCAACCCCGGTGTTTTTCTTCTGTGTGGTGATTGCCATCTGGCTTGGATTGAACAATGCGTCGCGGCTGCTTGTGGGCGAACGCCGCCGCTACATCCGCGAGCGAATCGCAGGCGTCAGGCCCTCTGCCTACCTGGCTTCCAAGGCCGGTGTCTACGCGGTTGTCGGATTGCTGCAGGTCATCCTGTTGCTGCTCATCGTGCGACTCTGCGGCACAGCGATGCTCACCGAGGCTCTCAGTGACGTGCTGGCAGTCGGAGTGATCCGATGCGTCCTTATGCTGCATCTTGCCTATTGCGGCGGCCTTGCGATGGGGCTGATACTGTCCACCCTTGTGTCGTCGTCACAGAACGCCGTCGCCCTGCTTCCTCTGCTGATCATGCCGCAACTCATGATCAGCGTCGTCGCGACTGGCTTTGGCGAGGACACCCGTACCAGCGATCGACCATTCCAGACACTTTGGGCAGCCTTTGGCAGCGAAGTCGACACCGACGCCCTTGACGAGCCTGAGAGCCAGCATCGAGGTGAGCAGAAACGCCGGATGCTCGCGAACTCGGTCAGCGGTATATCACTGCTGCTTGTATCGCGGCCTGCGACCCTCGCGCTGACGCCCGCCAAACTACAGTCGGCGGACGCACCGTGGTGGGCATGGATGGTCGACCTGCTGCATCTGGTGGCGCTGGTCGCGTCTCTGAGCGTCGCCGCGACCTGCGTCTTCTTTCGACGTGAACAGCATTGGTCCCGGCAGATCGGGATCGCCTGACGCTTCACAACAGTTTCCTTAGACAGACATAACGGTGCCATGTGACCGACAGTCAGCTTTCAAAGATCAGCGCATCCAGTGGATTGCGTCTCCGCGTCCGTCGTGCTGACGGATCAATGACCGATCTCTACATCGCCGAAGGTCTGACCATCGGCCGTTCGGAAGCGAACACAGTCTGCCTGACCGACGACGACACGATCGATCGGTCCCACGCCCGCGTCGATCGGGCAGCCGATGGGAGCCTGTGTCTTCGCTCACAGTCTGCCACTGGCCCCATCCTTGAGCACGGGCAGCCCGTTACCGAAGTGGTACTGCAACCCGGACGAACCTTTCAGATCGGTGGTGCACAGTTCGAGTGCCTCAGCGGACTGGTCGAGACGCCCTCACCGACACAACACTTTGATCGCTGCCCGGACTGTGGATCGACCAATGTGAATCAGACCGGCCATCTGCCCCGTGCCTGTCCCGACTGTGGACTGTCTCAGCTTCCGATCCGGAGTGGCGAGGACAAGCCAGTGCAGTTCGTCCCGGCCGAGTACGGTGATTACACGGCCGTGCGATACGTCGCTCGTGGTGGAATGGGACTCGTCCTGCAGGGACTCACTCCCGATGGCCGCCATCAAGTGGCGATCAAACTGCTGATGTCACGAGAGGACAACCAGGACGCTGTGCGACGGTTCCGCGACGAGGTCCAGTCACTTGAACGCATCAATCATCCGCATGTGGTGCGTGTGCTGACTTCGGGCAAAACGAGTGGTTTCAGCTATCTGATCATGGAGTGGATCGACGGACGCAGCCTCCGCGACATCATCCAGCAGAACCGCAAAGACGAGGGATACTGCGACGCGGCAACGGCGTCTCGCTGGTTTCGGGAAGTCCTGCAGGGCCTCTCGGCGATCCATGAAGCCGGCATGATTCACCGCGACATCAAGCCAGCCAACATCCTGATTGCCAGTGACGGTCACGCCCGAGTCAGCGATCTTGGCCTGGTCAAACAGCTTGGCGACGAAGCCACGGCCTGTACCACGACCGGAATGGTGCCGGGCACATTCGAGTACATGTCCCCTGAGCAGCTTTCCGGCTCCGCCCCGGTTGATCAGCGATCGGACCTCTACTCACTCGGCGTGACGTTCTACGAACTGCTGACCGGCGATCGTCCCCACGGCGTGTGGGTACCGCCGTCACAGATCAACCCACAGATTTCAGAAGCGCTGGATTCAACCTTAAAGAAACTGCTCTCGCGTGTACCAGACAACCGGAACCAGACCGCAACTGGCGTTCTGGGTAAATTGAGTATTACCAAATCTGATGTCCTGTCTCCTTATCAGTCAGACACAACTGAGACAGCTCAGAAGCGAACTGTCGCGTTCGACGATTCCGGACATGGCACCATTGGGGTTCTGAAACTCGGCTGTGCAGTTTACACGGTCACCGCTGCCTGCGTGATTCTTGCTCTGCTCGTCGCTGGATTTACTCCGGGGAAAGTCGTCCTCTTCATGATCATGTTTGGCTTACAGGGGCTGATGTTTGCCGGCCTCACATACAGTGCGGTTCGGGGGTACGGGAGGGGATGCCGGTTTATGCGAGACTTTGTTCAAGCTCGAATACCGCGAACGGGCTGGGCATCTGAAGCCTTGGGTCGGTGGAATAGCAGTCGTAAATCTCAAAGTGGTCTCGACAGCAGCGAGCGAGCGACTGCCCCCTCCAACGTGACGGCATCGGGATTCCGGCACCCGTGGCAACTGTGGGGAGGCACAGCGATCGCCGCCGGGCTCGTTGCAAATGAATTAAATGGTGTTCTCCTCGCACTGGGAAGTCGAGCACTGATCGAGTGGAGCGAGGGCCTCTTGGGGATCGCCACTGTTGCAGGCCTGGTGATCTGCGGCTTTGGAATCCTGGACAAGTACTGGCTCTCTCGCGGAAAGCCCGTGAAACCATCACCAGAACTTCGCCTCACGATGAACGGCATGTTCATCCTGATGGTCGCCCTGATTCAACTTTCCGTGACAATTACGGCCATGTCTGGTGCTTTGGCGGCCACTGAGGAGGCCGAGGCTGTTGCCAGCAACAGTCAACCGCAGGTGCTGCGCAGTCCGGATGGCCTGTGTGAAATCACCGTTCCCGGAGGCTGGGGCCCAAATGCGGAACTTGCGACCATTCAGCCCACGCCGGCGATTCAAGCCGCAAATGCCTCCGGAGATTCGGCACTACTTGTGCGGTATGAAGCCAAGGCGGACCTTCGGCCAATGACGCATGATGAATACATGAATCTAATCACCGATAACCTCGCCAGTGCTCTCGGGGACCCGAAACGAAAGCCAACCATCCATTGGACATCGGGGGCGTTGCCAGCGAAGTCCACTGAGGTAAGCGGATTCGAAGGAGCCGGCAGGATGGTCTATCGAATTGTGACCTTTGAGACTCCTGATCGATATTTCTGCGTTGTCGCTTGGACGACACCCACGCAGGAAGCGACGGTCGGCCCGCAGCTGGATGCGATCGCAAAGTCTTTTCGCGTCCCCAACTCATAATGGCAGTACATCCTGCTTGCTGATTGCCGAGAAATTCCAGGGTGATAGATAAGAAAAACAATCATGCCCGCCTGTCACGAACCAAGCGTCCGTGACAGGCGGGCCTTTCTATTGGCTTACAAACAGGATACTCAACGACGAGGTGTCTGCTGCTTGAGGCGGATTTCGCCGCCGAGGACTGATGTTGCTGTCAGGACGGCGGCGGTGAGGATGAAGACGTTCCAGGATTGACCGATTGCTCCGAGGAGGGCGGCGATGATTAGGGAACCGTGGATGTAGGCGGCGTTCAGCTTATGGCGTGCTGAAGACAAGTAGCGTCTCCCTTGCTGGGGTGAATGAGTGTGTGGAATCAGTTGCCGGTCCAGGCGTTGCACTCGGATCGGAACGGGCAGGTTGGACAGTTCATGGGACTGGGGGCCGGGTAGAAGTGGCCGGCTTCGATGGCTCGCCAGGTGTGCTCGACGGCTTTCGTGATGCGGTAAACACGATGCTGGCTCACATCGACGTCGAAGGATTCGACGGTTGGCTTCTTTGTCTTGGTCAGCACCAGGAAACGCAGCTTCACCTTCCAACCGGGAAGCAGACGTCGGGCGAGTTCGCTGTAGAGCAGCAGTTGTGATGATGAGTTCTCGGCCTGAGTTTGGGACCAGCGACTGCGGGCTGTTTTGAAGTCAGTGATGACCAGCGCGTTGTTTGTCGCCGTGAGCAGGTCGATGCGGGCGAGCAGGTCCGGGACGCCGGGGACGAGCTCGCCGCGTAACTCTTCTTCGATGCCGATGACGGTGTCGTCGATTGTGAAGTCAGGGCTTTCGCGGAAGGCGGTCAGCATCCGGTCTGCAAGGGCACTGAGTGAGTTGTGGTCCTCACCCTTGCCGAAGCGGATGTCTTCGTAATCGACTGCTCGCCCTCGCCACGCTTCCTGGAAGACGTCCAGCAACTGGTCCTGAGATGGTGGCTCGTTTCCACACAGCAGCTCCGTGAAGAGAAACTCCAGCGCTGAGTGGATGGCACCGCCGAAGATCAGGCTGGACGACACGACGGTCTCGGGCAGGCCATCGACGTACTTGAACCGGTAACGCAGTGGACACTGCTGGTACGTCGTGATGGCCGAGTGCGAGATGTAGTCACGTTTGGAACCAACCACGCTTGATGGCGAGCTACGTTGATCGGCGGTGGCAATCATCGTGACACTCCGGCCTGTGCCGACTTGAGCTCGTCGATCAGCGTGCTGGCGTCGGAAATCGACAGGTCGTCGGGACGCGGCACATTGAAACGATCCTGCACCAGCCTCCCCACATCGATGCGGTTGCGACCGGCGATGGCATGGATTGCCTTGACCTGAGAACTGGTTGCCTGCCGTGGGCTCTGGCCGTTGGCGGCTTGGCGCTGGCCGTTGCCGCCGCCGCTGCTGTGATTGGTTACACGGTACTGCTCGAGCCCGCCACCGTGGCCGTTGTTGTGGTCGCCATTGTTGTTGTTCACGGCGGGCTGTTGACTGGTGCCGTTCAGTTCTTCATCAACAGACGCCTTCGCGAGCTGATAGAGTTGCCGGATGCGGTCGCGTAGACGCTCCGGTTGCTCGACCAGCGAGTTGTCGAGTTCGAGTTCCAGGTTCACGCTGGCACCGCGTGACCCGTAGTTGGGCTCGCCGACTTTCCGGCTGAGTCCCACGTTCAGTTTCATGGGCATGAGATTCCTCCTACTTGGGATTGGTAATGGGACAAGGGGCAGCGGTCGTCACGGCTTGTCAGACTTCGAGGGTTTCGAGCTGCCGCAGCGATTTCAGTGCCGACTGCACAGACCTCGACGCCTTCTGCTGTTGCTTGAGTGTCGTGATCAGGTTCCTCGTATCGGCCAGCGCCGCGTGGAGGGAGTCTCGCAACGACTCAGCACGGTCGATGAGCGACGGGGAGTTGTCGGGCTGTGTGGCCTTCGCGGATGCGGTGTTTCGACTTGAGTTCGTGGGCTTCATGGGTGTTGGATTCCTTGCGGCAGTTGGGATTGTGTTTGCTGAGGTTTTGTTTGTTGGTGCCGTCGTCGCAGCGGACTCGATGCGGATCGCCTCTTTCGACGGCTTGATGGCTCCGTCTTTATCGAGCAGCATCCAGACGAACTTCCGGTTGGCCTGCATGCACAGGACCGGACTGTCCGGCCCGAAGATGTGCAGCCCGTCAAAGCCAAGCTGCATGGCCCGAGCCAGCAGCTTGCGGTTGGTACTGAACCGGACGGGATCGCCCGTCCGGCTGGAGCGTGTCAGGACCAGTTCTGTTGGAACCTTCGCGCAATCGGTTCGAGCACGGACCGCTATGCTGCCGTTGAGGTCGACGGTGACTGGTGAGTGATGCTCGTCGTTGGCAGGCAGTTGTTTGACGACTCGGGCCAGAAAGTCGCCGTCGTTCTTCGGGATGCTGACCGTGGCGATCGCGGCATCGACGTTGGGGATAACCTGGTCGATCTCGGGAAACCGACGCTCCTTATCGATCGACATCCACGCCGTCCACGGGCCGGCCTTCAGCACGACGACGTCTTCGGCTCTGCCGATCCCGACCTCTTGATCAGTCCGGAATTCACGGTGAGTGAGCAGCTTGCCGCCGGGGATCAACACATTGTCGTCCCACGGAAAGCTGAAGCCGCCTTCGACGAGCAGTTGATGGCTGTCCGTCGCCACGACTTCACCTGCTTCGCCACGCAGCTGGATGCAGCTCAACGCGTATCGCGTCGAGCTGTGGTCGCACGTCCGAGCCGCTTCGGCCAACGCGACGAGCAGTTCCGGTGGGTTGTCGGTGAAGTCGACTTCCGGAAGCGTGATCGCGTCGGGAGCATCCTGGACGTGAAAAGTTCTTGTCTGCGGCACGCTGTCAACGACCCATTGAATGACGATACCGTCGGACGTGGGATCGAGCAGGACGGCATCGTTGCGGTTGCCTTCGGTTTCCTTGAGGAACTCGAAGGGCAACCAGAATTCGTGTTCCGAGAATGAGCCGTCGAGGTGGTATCGAATACCCAGCCCGAACATGGCCGCCGAGATTACCAGACCGTCTGGCCCGGTCTTCACATGCAGCGGCGTTCCGTTCGACTGGGCCGTCAGACCCAGCGCAGCGCGAAACACACTGCGCAGGGTCTTGACAAGTTTTCGCGTGATGGGAATCAAGCAGCTCTCCTTGTGTTGAGGAAAAGATCGGAGACGAGGTGGCGTCAGTCATCACCGGGGCACGTGGGAGAGATTCCGAGACGGCAGGACGGCCACGCTGCGGGACTGGTCCAGCCAGTCCCAGTCGATGGGTTCAAGACCGCTGTCGTGCGGGTCGTCCGGCAGCGGGCTGAAACCACGGGATGAGATTTCGCTGACGGTTTCGCCCGTGGCGCAGGCTACAGCTCGGTTGAGTTCATTCTGGGTCATCGCTTCGTCCTTCGAGATATCAGGAAAAGAAGCGACCGCCCCGAGCACCGAGGCGGTCGTGATAAGGCACAACCGCCCGCAAAGGGGCGAAGCAGTTCGGCGAGTTGGTCGCCGAGGAATTCAGCGCGCGTTGCAGTCAGGCGTTGAAGCGAGGCGGTGGGAGTTCAGCCAGTCGGCTTCCGCCTGCAGTGCGTCGCTGCGCCGCACAAAGGGGCCAAGCACCGGCCCGTCGATGATTGATGCGAACCACTGACCGGAATTCCCCGGCTCCACGTGGGAGGCTCGCGAGATGGTGAGAGTTCCAAGAGCCCCAAGGTCGATGTCTTCACCATAGAGGCACCGTGCGGAACCGTCGGTACCAATAACAAGCTGCATGGCGGGCTCCGTCAGCGAGGCTTACGAATGATGTTGCGACGGGGCCGATCCACCAGCAGGCCATCCAGCACGGACTGCACGCCGGACAGGTTGGTTGCGACGCTCTGCCGCAACTCCGCGTTATCCCGCAGGCTCTGAGGCCGCACACCACTGACAACCTGCTGAGCTTGATCAACCAGTCGATCCAGCTCGGCATTGGTCCCGACGTTGAGCGACCGGAACCGCTCGAAGAAATTACGGAGGTTGTCGACCGCCGAGTTGCGGAAGACTTTCTGTCGGCTTCCAGGTTCGCCGTTGAGGCGTTCGCACAGATGGGAGACCAGTTGGGCGAACTCGTCGGTGAAGGCCGCCTCAGCGAGCCGTACGGCTTCGTCGAAGCGGCTCCGCACCCGTTCACACTCCTGCTCGTACAGCTCCGGGTTGAGCCGTCGCAGATACTCCGGTGGCTCGACCGATGGGAAATCCCAGTCCACCGAAAACAGCCCCTGCAGCGAGGCCGGGTAGTCAGATGCTGAGTAGAGACTTCCCAGCCGACGACGAGCCGCTCGCGTCAGGTCGTCGTAGTGTTCGTCGAGCTGAACGACGGCCTCTTCCAGCTCCAGTCGCAACCCGCCCATGTGGCGGGCGAACTCGTCGATGGCGTCCTGCTTGATGAGCCGGATGCCGGTTTCGGGATACGGCAAACTGAGTCCCTTCCAGTAGTTCATCGTGCGGGACCGGACCGCCGTAACGGCCCGGAACTTCGGATGCTGGGTATCGATCAGCTTCTTGCCAGCCGACAGAAACTCGCCTTCCGCTCCGAATGAGTCAGCCGCTTGCTCCTTCTGCTTGCGGGTAAGACTCTTGCGGACACCAAACCAGGTGAAGCTGAGTCTGGCAGCTGTCATCGTGGTGCGCATCTGATGCGCAGCGTCTGCCCCGAGTTCCGTTACGGGTACGTCGAGAAGTGTGGTCATGGGCAAATTGCTCCTGAATCGTGGAAGAGTGGGATGTCATTGCTTCCGGAAGAAAGCAACAGTCAGTTGAGGGAATCGCGGCGTGTCACCGATCGGCGATGTCCTGTCTTGCGAGACGGCTCGCAGGAGTAGATTCCGGCTTCGTGAGCCGACAGACAGCGGCCGTTGGACCAGTGCCTCAGTCGATCCACCGACTCCGCCGCCGTGACGGCCACGGGGACGATGTTGCATGCCGCCTGCGTCAGTGGGATATCGAGCAGCGCCGCCAGACGGCAGCACGAGCGAATCTCTGCTCCCGTCCATTTGTCGTCGGGTGGCAGTGGCTGGTCGCTGTCCAGCTCGAACTGCTGGATGTAGAGCTGCCAGATGGCCGCCTTCTCGGCACCCGTGGGCAGGTCGAGAAAGAAGATGCCGTCGAAGCGTTCCGATCTGGAGAACTCCGGCGGCAGTTTGGAGATGTCGTTGCTGGTGGCGATGAAGTAGACGTCGCTCGTGTGATCGTTGAGCCACGTCAGCAGTGATGAAAACAGCCGAGCCGACACACCAGAATCGGTCTGGCCGGAACTGGCCACGCCGCTGAGTGCCTTCTCGATCTCATCCACAAACAGGATGCACGGAGCCATCGCATCGGCAATCCGCAGAGCCTGTCGGATGTTGGTTTCCGTCTGACCCACGAGAGAACCCATCAGCGCGCCCACGTCGAGGATCAGCGTGGGTCGCCCGGTCTCCCGTCCCAGCGCTTTGGCAAACGCCGACTTGCCGGTGCCGGGAACTCCCAGCAACAGCACGCCACGAGGACGCTTGAGTGGATTTCCACGACCCGGCTGCAACAGGGATCGCTTACAGAACGACTTCAGCGAGTTGAGTCCGCCGAGCGTCTCGAAGTCGTCCTGCCCGCGATGCAGCTCCAGCAGCCCGGATTTCTTGAGCATCCCCGACTTCAGCTCCCATACCGACTCGCTGGTGATGCGGTTGTGTCTGACCAGCGACAGACTGAAGGCGTTCTCAGCTTCGTACCGAGTCAGCCCGCAAGCCGCATCCAGCACGGTGTCGAGCTCGGCACCCGTGGGCAGCTCGCCTTCTTCAGCGGTGATGCCGTTCGCGATGTCGTGCAACTGTTCGCGATCGGGCAACTGGTGCTCGACTACCACGAACAGCTTTTCCAGCTCCACCGGAATGCTGACGACCGGTGACAGCACGACGATGAACGTCCTTGTCTGCTTGCCGGCGACAAGCTGCTCGGCCAGAGCCTGCACGATCTCGGCGCTGTTGAGGAACCGGTGAAAGTTCGACAGCACCAGCAACGTGGCCGAGTCACCACTTACCGAACGCAACGTCCTGATGGCAGCCAGTGGGTCAGACGCCGATGACTCGGCATCCCCCGGCTCGCCACCTGCCGCCAGTCCGGATTCGATGTTCCAGGTCACAAGCTGCCACTCGTGCTCACTACAAAGCTGAGCCATCTCCCGCAGCGCGTCTTCATGTTCGTGAGATTCAATCCACAGTCCGGTGAAGCACGCGCGCACGTACTCCGCAAGGCGCTCTCTGAGCGTCATACAAGTCTCCCAATGGTTGGAGTTCTGATGGGTAAGTAGAAGGCTCGCTCAAACGAGCCAGTCATGAGCGAGTTGACTGCAGTTCACACGTCCGCAGCGGGCGATTCGGCAGGAGCCATCACATCGACTCTCATAACGCGGCGTCGGCCTGCCGATTCATCGCAGTAGTCAGAGCCGTCATCGCCACGCAGTGCAGCACGACGGGCCTGGTGTTCGTCATCAGCGACGACGTAAACAACTTTGTGGACGCGAATGGTCCGTGTGAGGTGAACGCGGTATTCCGGCATGGCTCGGCTACCGCTGTTGCGTGGTCTGCTGAGTGCCGGCCACGCTCTGGTGGAACTCCGACGTCAACTGCTCAGAGGCTCGTGAGCCAAGTGCCTTCTCAATGAATTCACTGGCCGCCCGACATTCGCTGCCGACAAAGCCCTTCGTCTCCAGCGACGTCGAGCCATCCGGCTTCACGATGATTTCGATGGTCTTCGATGAGGTTCCCGTCATACGGCACCTCCCACCTGCACGGTCAGCTTGATGGCACCGTCAGCGAGACTCTGCTCAGACACTGAATGACCCTTTCGCCGAGCCTCGATCTTCGTCTGCTCAACGGCATAAGCCTGCAGAAACTGATCCAGCCGCGACTGATCACCCCACCTGCCGCCGTAGTTGTCGTACTGAGCCTCACCCGTGGCCGTCTGGAAAACCACCGGATATCGCCAGTCCTGCAGCCGTACAGCCAGTCCTTCCACCTCGCGACTGAACAGCTTCGACTTCCCCTCAACGGGCGGCTCCAGCCGCAGTCGATCGCAGGCGGCACGAACACCAGCCGCGTCGCGCACTTCAGTTTTGATCTCCACAATGTGTGACAAGACAAGTCTCCCGGAATCGAGTGCAAATACTGGCCTGAGGCTGCGAAATATCACGGAAACCATGTCCCGGATGACTAGGCAGTCTCCCCAACTAACTATGCCCCGTTTCGCGTCAGAATTTAGCTGAGGTGCAATCAGCGGCTTCGCGTGCCGCGAGTATGACGCCGCACGGCTGTACCTGGTGGCGAATTACACGCCGGATGTTTACTATCAGCCACAGACATACGCGAACAAACAGACGAGCGAAAAATGGCGATAAATCCTGTTCCACGAGGCACAGCTTTAAATCGCAGAGCCTCGGCGAAACTGGCTGCGGCACATTGTGCGGCGTGGGAAGTCGGAGTCCTTGATGACGGCACTGGATGCAGCAAATTCAACATTGGTGGACGGCATTGGCCCGTCTGATCTCGACCACCTGCTGACCGCGCAGTTTGCCATTGCGTGGGCCGGTGAAGGCGGGGATGACCCGCGTCTTGGCTGGTGGCGAACAGAACTCTGCTGCGACGACGGAGGCGCGGACCTCTTCCAGCGATTACTGCCCAAGTCTCATGAATGGGCGACCCTGCAGGCGGTGCGCGAGACCGCTCGACGTACTGACCGACAATGTCGCGGAGACAATCACGATCCCGATCGACTGCTGTCGCTGTACCGGCTGGGATTCGTGATCGATGAGCGTACTGAGGAGCGACTCGCCGACCTGAAGCGTCTGGGGGGCTCCCCACTGGATGCTCTGCCGGAGTTAAAGTCGATCGTGACGACCGACTGGTCCCGTGACAGCTTCAAAAAATGGGTAATGTCACACGGCTCTGCGAACGTCGTGAAGGACCCGATCGGCGTTCGGCTGCGAGGGACGCCGCCGTCGGTCCTGAAGGAACTGGTCGACCATCTCGTGGCCGCCCATCACCCGTTTACGGAAAGCTACCCGCTGCCGCATTACCGGAGGGAGTCATGAGTGACCGACCCTCTGAACAGACGACGGTCCATACCCGGCTGTTGAAGTGTCCGCTGGAGATCGAGCACGCACGGGCGTACTGGCAGCATGCGGCGACCGTCGAGCCCGCCGAGACTGTGCAACGTGCGTTCGAGGAGTGCTGGTTTGGTGCTCGCAGTCTGCCGCGTGTCGAAGTCCTCATCGCCAACTTCCGGGAGCGCTTTGATGCGATTTCGGCTGCCATGCCTGTCCTTTCCGGCTGGCAGGAAATGAGCCCGTCGACCAGGGGACTCATCTGCCACTGGCATCTGCAGTTCGCTGATCCGCTGTATCGAGTCTTCACGGGCGAGTATCTCGTCAACCGGCTCAACGCCGGACTGGCCACTGTCCGACGCGACACCGTGACGGCGTGGGTCTCACAACAGACCGCCGAACGCTGGAAGATGCCGACGCGAATCAAGTTTGCCAGTCGCCTGCTGGCCTGTGCATCGTCAGCGGGAGTTCTCAAGGGGACTCGTGATCCGAGAACGATGCAGATTCCGAGCGTTCCCGACGACGCGCTTACCTACCTGCTGTACCTGCTGCGGGAAGTCGAATTTGACGGCACGCTGCTCGACAATCCCTACCTGAAATCTGTCGGGCTGGTCGGCCGGGACCTCGAATCCCCGCTGCGAGGGTTGACCGCCATTCGCTACCAGCGACAGGGCGATCTGTTCGACATCGACTGGCAGTTCGCTGATCTGGCTTCCTGGGCGTCGGCCACGGTCGCCTCACGCAACCCTGCGACGACTGCGGAGGTCGCATGAGCCAGGGTCTGTTTGCCAGCCAGTCGGTGCAGCTTCAGGAAGCCTTCGAGGCCTTACGACGCGACCTGATCCACGACGACGGTCCGCGCATCAGCACGATGCGGAACTACCGCTTTGCGATTCTGCAGTACCCGCCGGCGGACGAGTTCAAACTGCGAACCGAAGTTCAGCGGCTGACCAGCGACCTTGTCGGGAACGGGTGGATGGTGCTGTCGATCAGCCTGCAGAAACTGCTGCTGGATCGCATCCGTGCGGAAGGTGACGAGTGGGTGCAGCGCGTCATCGAGATGGAAAAGAGGATGCACACTGTCGGGGCGGAGCGTGGTCTGAACTACCTCAGGGATCGAGTGGCACCGCTGATCGAAGGTCCGGACGGAATCGCCGCCGACTGCAGCCGCATCATTTGCGAGCACGCCGAACAGCATCCGGATCAACTGGACCGGACGGTGGCTCTGATCGGTCGTGCGGGTGCGCTGTATCCGTTCTTCCGATCGTCATCGCTGTTGAAGCACCTGGACGGTCGCACGATGAACGTCCCTGCGGTCCTGCTCTATCCCGGAGAGCGACACGGCGACAAGGGCCTGTCGTTCATGGGCATGTTGAACCCGGATGCCGACTACCGACCCCGAATCTATCCATAGAGTGACTACTGAGTATTGTCTGCCACATTGAGTCTGCATCCATGACCGAAACCCAACCCATCAAGAGCCTGTTCCAGTCGGACGTGACGCGGGACATCCCGCCTGTCGTCTATTTCCACGAACAGAGCCCCGACAAGCTCGCCGGCGAAGTCGGTGAGTACATCATCACCGGCGGGTTTCCTGAGGCTCACCCTGGGCACAAGCGTGTTCCGGACGGCATTCACGAGCAGTACGTCCGGCTGCTGAATGGCATCACCAGCGAACTCGGCCGGAAAGGTGGACCGGACCTGCCGAACGCCTGGATTTCCGGGTTTTATGGCTCGGGGAAATCCAGCTTCGCCAAGCTGCTCGGGCTGGCACTGGATGGTGTGGCTCTGCCGACCGGTGGTTCCATGGCGGACGCGTGGTTGAAACGCGACACGTCGCCGCTGGCCGAAGAGCTGCGGACCGCATGGAAGAATCTGCGGCAGAAAGTCAGCGACCCGTTTTCCGTCGTCTTCGATGTCGGCGGCTTCGCGCGGGACAACGAGCAGATTCACTCGGCGGTCGTGCGGCAGGTGCAGAAGAAGCTCGGCTACTGCAGCAAAGACCCGATCGTCGCGGACCACGAATTGAAACTCGAACGTGATGGCGAGTGGGATCGCTTTCAGACTGCCGCGCAGCAGACGCTGAGCCGACCGTGGGACGAGGTGAAAGACAACTCGCTGGCCGGCGAGGATTTTTCACTGGTCCTGTCGACGATGTTCCCGGATCACTACCCCGACCCGATGGCGTGGTACACGAGTCGGGCCGGCACGTATCAGGCCTCGGCCGCTCCGCGCGACGCCGTTCACGCCATCCGGGACATGATGTCACTGCGGCGAGCCGGATCAACGCTGTTCATTGTGATCGACGAAGTGTCGCAGTACGTGGTCGCGAGCAAGGACCGAGTCGACCGCCTGCGGGCCTTCGCCAGCGAACTCGGTTCCGAACTGAAAGGCGACGCGTGGCTGCTCGCACTCGGCCAGCAGAAGATCGACCAGGAGATGGACGACTCGTGGTTGAGCTGGGCCAAAGATCGCTTCCCGCCGAAGCTGCGGGTTCACCTGGCTCCGACCAACATTCGCGACGTCGTCCACAAGCGGCTGCTGCAGAAAACGAAAGCGGGCGAAACACTGTTGCGCGGCCTGTTCGACCAGCACCGACCCGATCTCAAGCTGTTCGCTTACGGCTGCGAAAACGTCTCGGCGGATGAGTTCGTCGAGGTCTACCCGATGCTGCCGGGTCAGATCGACCTGCTGCTGCAGATCACGACGGCGCTGCGGACGCGATCCGCACGGGCTCAGGGAGACGACCAGGCGATCCGCGGATTGCTGCAACTTCTTGGCGAGTTGTTCCGCAGTCAGAAGCTGGCTGATGATCCAGTCGGACACCTCGTGACGCTCGACCGGATTTACGAGGTCCAGCACACCGCTCTGGATTCTGACGTGCAGCAGAGCATGGCTCGCATCATCCACGAGTGCGCCGGTGACACGTCCAACCTGCGTGTCAGAGCCGCCAAAGCCGTCGCACTGCTGGAGCTGATTCAGGACACGCAGGCCACTGATGCGAAGCTCGTCTCGCAGTGTCTGTTCGACAGGATTGATCGCGGCAACCAGACGGCCGCCGTCACCGAGGCCCTCGAATCGCTGCGTCGCGACAACCTGCTGGCCTTCTCCGAAAAAGAGGGCTACCGCATCCAGTCCACAGCCGGTGAAGAATGGGAGCGTGACCGGCGTGACGTGGGAGTCGGTCGCGAGTCCATCAGCTCGACGATTCAGGACGTCCTGAAACTGCTGATGGGCGACCTCGACCGACCGAAGTTTCAGGGACGGCACTTTCCGTGGTCGGCAAAGTACTCGGACGGACGCCGCGCGGATGACGACACAATCGCCGACCCGCGCGATGCCGCATCGGTGCAGATCGATTTCCGTTTCGTGCCGACGTCCGAGCAGGCCGAAAGCAACTGGATCAAACACAGCGACGAGAGTGCCCTGCGTGACCGCATCGTCTGGGTCTGTGGCGACACCGACGAGATGGAGCAGATCGCGCGGCAACTGCTGCAGTCCTCGCGGATGATCGAGAAGTACGAACCCCGTAAGGAGTCGCTCAACTCCGCACGCAAGGTGCTGCTGACTCAGGAAATCAACCGCAAGGAGGAACTGCAGTCGCAGATTCGGCAGGTCGTGGCCGGAGCCTGGCTGAAAGGGCGACCCTACTTCCGCAGCAAGCCGTATTCGCCGTCCGACCTGGGAGCCTCGTTTTCCACCGTGTTGCAGGCCGCCGCGACGCGCGTGCTGCCCGACCTGTTCCCCAGCTTCGAACCGACACCGATCCAGCCGTCAGAAGTTCTGCAGCTCATCGAGCCGGAACTCTCGGCACCGTCACCGAAGTTCATCGACCCGCTGGGCATCCTGGAACTCGACGGCGGCCGCTATGTCCCGTCGTGTCACGGAGTCGTTCCGCAGCGGATTCTGGAGAGTATCCGAACTGAAGGCGGCATCAGCGGGACCGGGCTGCTGAAAGCCTTCGAAGGTCCGCCGTACGGGTACACGACGGAACTCGTCCGAGCCTGCGTGGCCGGTCTGCTGCGAGGCGGGCAGATTCGCATCCAGCCGGAGGGCGGCCCGGAAATCACCGCGACTCGCGACGCGGGAGTCCGTGACCTGTTCGACAAGGACCGCCCCTTCCGACGTGCGACCATCTTTCCCGCCGGTGACGACGACATCGGTAAGAAAAACATCAACCGCATCTGCCGGTTCTTTGCCGAGACTCTGCATCACGAGATGGACCGCGAACCTGTCGCGATCGCCGACGCCGTGGCTCAACACTTTGTGCCGCAGGCCGAGAAGCTGCGAAAAGTGTTCGCGCGTCTGGACAGCCTGCCTGGCGAACGCAAGTCACCGCAGGAACTCGACCGCCTGACCGATGCGCTGGAAGGCTGCGTCAAATCCTGTCGGCAGACCAAGCCCACAGTGCTGATGGTGAAGAAGCATCTCGACGCACTCAGCGATGGTCTGAAGATGCTCAACCTGTTCGATGCCGAGCTGACTGACGACGCCATTCGCGCGGTGAAGGATGCGGCGAACATCCAGCTGCACCAGATCACCCAACTCTGCGACACGGGCGTGCTGGCAAAGGACGACCCGACTGTCGAGCTGATCCGCAGTCACCTGGCCAGCGATCGGCCGTGGCAGGACATCGGTGGCCTGGACGCCGACCTGGACAAAGTGCGGGAGACCTACATCGCCGAGCGTCAACGACTGCTGAGCTGGCAGGAAACGCTCGCCGACGAAGCCCGATCACGGCTGCGATCCCGCGACGGGTTCAGCACGCTGACCGCCGAGCAGAGTCATCGTGTCCTGCGACCGATCAGCCAGGCACCCACCGACACGACGCCCGACGCGATCGCCCCCGCGTTGTCCGCACTCAAGGACACGTTCGAAATTCAGCTTCAACGGGCGGAAGACGAAGCCGGTGACCTGCTGGACGAAATCCGCAGCGAGGTCGAGCCCGTACCGATCCGCAAAGTCCCGTTGAACATCCACAACCGCGAAGTACAGACCGAAGCCGACGTCGATGCCCTGGTCGGCGAAATCCGAGAGCGGTTGATGGAGTATGTCAAAGCCGGTGAACGTGTCCGGCTGGTTTAGTCAGACGGAAAGTAGGAAGACTGAACCATGTCAGACACATCACAGGACAGCCGCATGACGCCTGAAGCGAAGGCGAAATTGCGCAAGGTCATTCGCGGGACTGAAAACGGCACCGACAAGGGGCTGCGTGGGGCGCTGCTGCTGGCTTTGCGCGAGGAGACTGAGCGAGAATATCAGCTCAGTATCGGGCGTGTGCAGAACACGTCCCTGAATGAGGAACGCCGGGCGAAGCGGCGGCGGCTGGAAGACTGGCTGGCCGAGCAGACTCGGGCGGAGACCGGGAAGCTCAAACGCTCGACGGACGATTTTCTGAGGCAAGTCGAGAAGCAGGCGGCTTATACGCTGCTTAACCGGCTGGTCATTCTCCGCATCATGGAAGCCACCGGGCTGCGGAAGCCGAAGGTCGTGACTGGCGGGTGGAACAGTCCCGGCTACAAGGATTTTCGTGAGTTCGCGACCGACCTGTGTCGGCATCAGGGCGATCCGTCCGAAGGGTACGCCTTTCTGCTGCGGCTGATCTTCGAGGACCTGGCGATTGATCTGCCGGGTCTGTACGGCTCGGCGGGGATTGCTGATCTGGTGCCGGTGCCGGCCTCGGTGTTGCGGCGCGTGGTGGAAGCGTTCGACGATCCGGAACTGGAAAGCTGCTGGACCGACGACATGACGCTGGGCTGGGTCTACCAATACTGGAACGATCCAGATCGCGAGGCACTCGACGACAAGATCAACGACGGCGGCAAGATCGAGCCGCACGAGATCGCCTCAAAAACGCAGATGTTTACCGAGCGGTACATGGTCGACTGGCTGCTGCAGAACAGCCTCGGCCCGATGTGGCTGGCCATGTGCAAAAAGCACGGCTGGACGGCCGAGGTCGAGTCACTCGGCGTGCTGGACGAACTCGAACGCCGCCGAGTCGAGTGGCGGGCGAAGCGCGACGAACGACAGGCCGCCGTGGGGCAGGTTTCCAACCTGCCTGACGTCCCAAAGTCAGCGAATTCGAAGGCAAGTTCCAAACCTGCCCCACGTGAGTTCGACGAAGACGCGCTGCCTGGCGTCTCGCTGACCGAGCTGATGCCGCTGCACACGGACATGGAACGCCGCTGGGCGTATTACGTCCCGCAGCCGATCCCCGACGACGCCGTCGAACACGCACCCGACAGCGTCCGCGACCTGAAGATTCTGGACCCGGCGGTCGGCTCGGGGCATTTCCTGGTCGTCGCGTTCGATCTGCTGTTCGCGCTTTATGAGGAAGAGGCACGACATCGCGGCAGCGATGTTTCCGCCCCCTCTCCCCCGACAGACGGCTCGGCAACCTCCCACGACTCCAATTC